>LXNI01000128.1_pt1 | contig 93558 bp, 88 predicted proteins | sample 809091 | NCBI WGS metagenome assembly LXNI01 (sample SAMN04870527, study PRJNA318959) | sponge metagenome | biome: 01000161; feature: marine sponge reef; material: water | host: Sarcotragus foetidus | place: Greece: Milos, Mediterranean Sea | collected 2013-05-29 | depth 5-7 m | reverse complement strand
CAAGACGACAATCGCAAATATAGGGGCATACCCTTCGATCCAACGCTATATCTGGTGTGTCAGCCGGGAGAATCTGGCCAAATCGGCGCCGGGCAAACGCGAAAAGTGCCAACTTGGGTTGAGTTCAGGTTCCTCGACCTCAACGGCGGCACGATGCGGGATGGCGAGGGCCGCGACCTGCTGCCGGAGACCGTCGCGGCGCAGCACTTCGCGGAGCATCGGGTGCGCGGCGGACTCTTCGCCATGCGGATGGAGGTGTCCGGTTCGGCGCGCGAGGGCGAGCCCTTCGAGATTCGCGTAATCCGCGATGGCGGCTACGACGAGCCGGCGGTGGCCATCGTCGGCGTGACCGACAGCGCGCTGCCGCACATCCCTCAGCTGTACTCGCCCGCGCTGAACGGGCCTGGCGCCAAACAGGTCGATTTCCATGACGGGGAGCCGGGTGAGCCCGGCGTGCGGACCTCGACACGCACCGTGACGCCGCTCGGCGACGGCATGGCCGATGAGGCGCGCACGCTGACGGTGCGGCTGGTTATCACCGACGCGGGCATCTACCGGCATACGGGACAGAGAATCCGGGCCTGGTATCTGGCCGAAGAGCCGCTGGAGGTGACGGTGCCGGTGATCGACACCGGGCAGCCGCTGGCCGAGGCGGGATTACGGGTTCACGAAACGTCGACGACCGAGGCGCCGGGGGCGAAGCTCGTCTTCCGGGTGAGCCTGTCGCCGCACTCCGACGGCCCGGTGACGGTGGACTACCGGACCGGAGACGACCCGGCCAACGGGCGCATGGCGGTCGCCGGGGAGGACTATGAGGCGACCGACGGCACCCTGACCTTCGAGCCTGGCGAGACCCTGAAGACGGTCGAGGTCGAGGTGCTGCCCGACGACCATGACGACAGTTACGAGACCATGCGGCTCATCCTGTCGAACGCGCAGGGCGCGCGCATCGATAGGGCCTCGGCGCTCGGCGTCATCAGGAACGACGGGCCTATCCCGCGAGCGTGGATCGCGCGCTTCGGCCGCACGGTGGCCGACCAGGTGCTGGACGCCGTCCTGAGCCGGATGCGCGCGGTGCGCCAGCCCGGCGTCGAGGTGACGCTCGCCGGTCAACGGATCGGCGGGCAGAGTCCGGCCGGGGGTTCGGACGGAGCCGCGCGCCTGTCGGACGGTCTCGAGGACGACAGCGATCCGGCGTGGCGGCGGGACGCCGGCTTGACGAACATGGACTCGCGCGGGGTGGCGATGGGCGACCTGCTGACCGGCACCTCCTTCGCGGTCACCTCGGAAAGCGGTTCGGGCCGCTACGTCTCCCTCTGGGGTCGCGGCGCCGTCACCCGCTTCGACGGCCGCGAGGGCAAACTCACGCTCGACGGCGAGGTCTCGAGCGCCATGCTCGGCGCCGACTGGGCCCGCGAGGACTGGACCGCCGGGCTGATCGCCGCGCGCAGCGACGCCGAGGGCGGATACGAAGGTCACAGCGGCGGCCGGGTCGCGGCGACGCTCACGGGCCTCTACCCCTGGGGGCGGCTCGCGCTCTCCGAGCGGGTGGACGCCTGGGGCGCCGCCGGCTACGGCACGGGCGAGCTGACCGTGACGCCCAGGAGGCCGGGGACGGACGAGGACGGCACGACGGTTCGCACCGATCTCGACCTGCGGATGGCGGCGGCCGGGCTGCGCGGCGTGCTGGTCGACGGCGGCGCGGAGGGCCTCTCGGTCACCGGCAAGACGGATGCGCTGATCGTGCGCACGTCCTCCGGCGAGGCGCGCGGGTCGGATAGCGGCGGCCTGACCGCCGTCCGGGCCACGGTGACGCGGCTGCGTGCCGGCCTGGAAGGGGAACGGCCCATGCAGCTCGGCGGCGGCATGCTCACGCCCTCCGTCGAGATCGGCGTGCGGCGAGACGGCGGCGATGCGGAGACCGGCTTCGGCATCGACGTGGGCGGCGGCCTCGCCTGGGTCTCGCCGACGCACGACCTGCAGCTGGAGCTGCGCGGGCGCGGCCTGCTCACCCACGAGGCGGAGGGCTTCCGCGAGCGCGGCGTCTCAGGCTCGCTCGCCTGGGACCCGCAGCCTGCCTCGGCGCGCGGACCGGCGCTGACGCTGACGCAGACTGTCGGCGATCCGGCCTCGGGCGGCGCCGATGCGCTGCTCGAACGGGGCACGCTGGCGGGTCTCGCGGCGCAGCCCGACTCCGGGTCCGCCGGTGACGGCGATACGCTGCATCGCCGGCTGGAGGCGCGGTTCGGCTACGGCTTCGCGGCCCTGGGCGGGCGCTTCGCGTCGGTGCCCGAGGTCGGCCTCGGGCTCACCGCCACCGGCCGGGAGTACATCCTGGGTTGGCGTCTGACGGACGAGGGGCCCGGCGCGCTCCAGCTGACGACGGAAGCGCGCCGGCTCGAGCCCGCCGCCGGCACCGCCCCGGCCGAGCACCGCATCGGCGTCCGCCTCTCCGCACGGTGGTGACAAAGCAGCGGGCGGTGAGCCTCCCCCCCACGGTCCTTGAGACCAAGGGTGGTTCGGTCTCCCGCCCGCGTGCGACGCCGCCTGCCCTCACGCGCCGGTCTGCCTCGCGGCGCGCGCGCAGGCGGCCCTGTTCGTGCGCTCCAGGTGCTTGAGCGCCTCGCGCCGGCTCAGCGTGGATAGCTCGGCATGGCTTCGGACGAACGCCGTCACCCAGTCCGGATCGGTCTTGGAGTATTCGCGCAGCGCCCAGCCGATGCCCTTGCGCAGGAAGAACTCGGCCTCGCCGATGGACGGTCGGATCGTATCGGCCAGAAGCTCGGTGTCCGTCGCCTGCCTGGCCCGGAGCTGGGCGAGTATCGCGGTCCGCCGCTTCCAGATGTCGTCGTCATGCGCCCACTCGCGCAGCGCGGCCTTCATCGGGCGGGGGTGGGCGGCGAGCATGGCGCCCACCCCCCGGCCGGCAATCGCGTCCACGTAGTCCCACCAGGCGCCGGTCACCACCAGCTCCTCGACCAGGGGAAGTCTCGCCGGTTCCAGCCAGCTCGCGTACGGCCTGAAGAGCAGCAGCTCGATCGCCGCGTAGCGTTCCTCGCGGTGGGCGGCGTTGCGCCAGAGGTCGAGAATTGCCGCCTCCCACGCCCCGGCGTCCGGCAGCGGATGCGCCTTGAACACGGCACCCGCGATGCGCCGGCACTGCGGCACGCCCACGCCGAAGAAAGGCATGTCGGACTTCATGTACGCCTGCTGCTGCGACGCCCTGGCCGGATCGGCGGCGTCGCGCAAGGCGGCTATGACGGACTCTCGAATGGTCATCGCAAGGCAGGCCTGAGCCGGTGACGGCGGGCAACGTCCGCGACGCGAACGGCCGGCAGGGATTGCTCCGCCATCAGGATCGCGCGCTCGGCTTTCTCGGCCGGTTGCCCTTACCCCGCCGTCGGGGCAGGCAGGCCGAAGAGGAAGGATCGACTGCTCGCCAGCGCACGCCGCCGCTTCAGGTCCATCGTGCAGTCGGCGGCGGCGTCGAGGGCGCGCACGGCGCTCTCGTAGAGGGGCAGCGCCGCGGCGACGGCGACGGAGGGCCGGATGCGCTCGACCGTGAAATCCAGCTTCTCCCGCGCCTGGGCGATGGTGTAGCGGCCGTCCCGCACCCAATCGACGGTGATCCAGTCCAGGGTCTCCAGAAAGGAGAGCGAGTCCGCCGCCTGTACGAAATCGGCCTCCCACCCGCCGCCGATCTCGTGCCGCAGGATGAGCCGGCGCACGCGCCGGATGAAGGTCTCGTCCGGCGCCGGCGCGCGGTTGCGCAACCACTCCTCGACGATGTTCGCGGACCGGGTGGAGTGCGCGAAGAGGTAGTCGGGGTCGTCGAAGCCGTTGTCGGGCGTGCTGGAGGGGCCGCCGGGGAAGAACCGCTCGGCGTCGTGGGTGAGCGCTGCGAACCTGAGCTCGGGCGAGGCCTCGGGGCAGATCTTGACTGCCCACATCCGCGTCGCGATGAGGTGCTCCAGCTGGTAGAAGCCGTCCAGCCACCGCATGGCGTCGTCTTCCAGCGGCGACAGAGCGGCGTTCGCATAGCGCCCGCCGGCGGGATAGTCCATGTCAGCGTCCTCGTCGTGGCGCGGATCCCCGGCGTGCGTCCTTCGCCTCCGCCAGCGCCTGCCAGACGCGCTCCGGCGTGAGCGGCAGGGTCGAAATTTCCACACCGTAGTCGGACAGCGCATCGCAGACGGCGTTGGTGACCGCCGCCGCCGGCGGGATCGTGCCGGCCTCGCCCACGCCGCGCACGCCGAAGGTCGTGACAGGGGAGGGGACCTCGGTGTGCAGCAGCTCGATGGGGGGCACATCCATGATGGTAGGCGCGAAGTAATCGAGCATGCTGCCGCTCACGAGCTGGCCGGTGCCCTCGTCGTAGCGAAGCTCCTCCGCCAGCGCCGCGCCCAGCCCCTGCACCAGGCCGCCCCGCACCTGGCCGTCGACCAGGGGCGGGTTGACGGCGACGCCGCAGTCGTGCGCCATGACGAAGCGCTCCACGTCGAACGCGCCGCTCTCGGGATCGACCGAGACGACGGCGGCGGCGGTGCCGAACGAGAACGCCGCGTGCGTGGGCTCGAAGTGAACGGTGGCTTCGAGACCCGGCTCCTCGCTCTCCGGAATCCCTTGCCCGATGATCGCGCGGCTGAAGATGTCGGCGAGCGGCACGGCACGCCCCGGCTCGTCCGCGACGCGCACGACGCGGCCGCTCACCTCCAGCGCCTCCGGCGTCGATTGCAGGACCATGGCGGCGACGCGGAGCGTCTTGTCGCGCACAGTTTCGGCGGCCTCGCGAATGGCGCCGGCGGCCGCGATCAGGGTGCGCGAGGCGAAGGCGCCGGTGTTGAGCGGCGAGCCAGCGCTGTCGCCGGCATGGACGTGGATCGCCTCGTAGTCGATGCCGAGGACCTCGGCGCAGACTTGCGCGAAGGCCGTCTCGCTGCCCTGGCCGAAGGTCGAGACACCGGTGTAGAGGTCGATGCCGCCGGAGCGGTTGGCGCGCAAGGTGACGCTTTCGTGAGCGCCGAAACGCGAGCCGCGCCCGGCGAGGAAGCGCGCGCTGGCGTAGCCCGTGCGCTCGACGAAGGAGGCGAAGCCGATGCCCGTCAGCCGTTCGTCATCGCGGCGATCCCGGTAGCCGGCGCGGTGCCCGGCGTAATCGACCGCGTCTGCGGCCATCTCAAGCGTCTTCAGATAGTCGCCGCTGTCGTAGACGGCCCGGCTCGGCGTGGTCCAGGGCAGATCTTCGGGCCGCAGCATGTTCCTGCGCCGGAGTTCCAGCGGGTCGATCCCGAGGCGGCGCGCCAGCCGGTCGAGCAGCACTTCCAGGGCGAAGTTGACTTCCGGCTGGCCGTAGCCGCGATAGGCGCCGACGGGGGTCTTGTTGGTAAGCGCGACGCGGCGTTCGACCGCCGCATCGGCGACCTTGTAGGGGCCGGTGAAGACGACGCTCGACAGCTGGGCCGAGCCGAAGGTCGAGTTCCAGGCGCCGAGGTCGGTGGTGTACCGGTTGGCGATCGCGACCATGCGGCCGTCGGCCTCCGCGCCGATACGGACGTCGAACACGGCCTCGCGCGCATGGGTGCTGGCGCGGAAGAATTCGAGGCGGTCTTCGATCCACTTGACCGGCCGCCTGAGCGCCATCGCGTGCAGCACCGCCAGCACGTCCTCGGGATAGAGGCCGAGCTTCATGCCGAAGCCGCCACCCACGTCGGAGGCGATGACGCGAATGTTCCCCTCGTCGAGGGGCAGGCACTCCGCAAGCTGCTGGCGGATCAGGTGCGGCGTCTGGGTGGAGGCGTGGACCTCCAGCGTGCGCGCGCCGGCACGCCAGTGGGCGACGATGCCGCGCGGCTCCATGGGGAGCGCGCTCACCCGATTCACGCGGAAGCGCCCCTCGACGACGACATCGGCCGCGGCCAGGCAGCTTTCCGGATCGCCCGCGCTGTCGACATTGGAGGTCAGCAGGTTCGACGCGAGCGTCCCGGGGTGCAGGACGGGTGCGCCGTCGGCAAGCGCGCCCAGCGTGTCGGTCACGTGCGGCAGCGGCTCGTAGTCGATATCGATGAGCTCGAGCGCGTCCTCCGCGACGGCGCGACTGGTCGCGGCCACGCTCACCACCGGCTGGCCCTCGTGGATCGCCTCGCCGCCCGCCAGCGCGTAATAGGGCAGTGCCGGCGCGCCGGGCACCGGCCTCAGCACCGTCAGCGGCTCGCTCGCGGCGCGCACGTCGGCGCCCGTCAGGATGTGCCGGACGCCGGGCAGCGCGCGGGCCTCGCTCACGTCGATCGCGCCGATCGCCGCGCGGGGGAAGGGGCAGCGGCCCACCGCCATCTCCAGCTGGTGGGCCGGCTGCACGTCGTCGGTGAAGAGGCCGTCGCCGCGCAGCAGGCGGTCGTCCTCCTTGCGCGGGAGCGACGCGCCGATGAGGCTCTGGCGCGGAGCGCTCAACCGGAGGCCCCGGCGGCCGGCGGCGCGGGAGCGTCGTCCGCTTCCAGATATTCCTCCACCGCGCGCAGGATGGTCTCGTAGCCGGTGCAGCGGCAGAGGACGCCGGCGAGCTCCTCCCGGAGTTCCGCGCGGGACAGCGCGCGCCCGCTCGCCTTGAGGCTCACCGCCAGCATCAGGAAGCCCGGCGTGCAGTAGCCGCACTGCAGCGCATGGTGGCGCTTGAAGGCGGCTTGCGCGGCGTGCAGGCGGTCGCCCTCGGCCAGGGATTCGACCGTCGTCACCTCCGCGCCGTCCAGCTGCACGGCGAGCATCAGGCAGGACTTGATCGCCGCGCCGTCCACCAGGATCGTGCACATGCCGCAGACGCCCTGCTCACAGCCGACGTGGGTGCCGGTCCAGCCGAGGCGATGGCGCAGGAAGTCGGCCGCGTGCATGCGGACGGGCGCCGCGGCAGACACCGCCTCGCCGTTCAGCCGGAAGCGGATCGCGCGCTCATTCCCGCTCAACGGCGGCCTCCTCGGGCTCGGGCCCGGCGTGCGGCGGGTCGGCGGCCGAAAGCGCCTGTTCCAGGTTGCAGGCGAACGCGGCGGTCGTCTTCGCGGCCTGCCTGTTGATCACCGCGCTGCCGACGGAGCCGAGAACGCCGGCGAGCGCGACCTCTCCCTCCACGGCGATGCGGGTCTCGTCGCCCTCCGCCATCAGCGTGACCGCATTCCGGGCCCTGAAGTTTCCGACTGCGCCGCGTACCGCCTTGCCGGTCGCGGTGAACTCGATCCGCTCGCCAGCAACGCGTTCCGTGATGCGGACCCTGGCCTCGAAGGTCGTCGACATCGGCCCGAGCTTTTGGGTCGCGCGGACGGAATAGCTGTCGTCCTCGCCCTCCAGCGCCTCCACCGTCTCGACGCCCGGCATGCAGTGCGCGACGTCCAACGGCCTCTCGAAGAAGCGCCAGACCCTCCCGGCGCTCTCCGGCACGCTGAACTCGTGGCGATACTTCACCGCTCGGCCCTTTGCTGCCGGCCGTTCTCAGCCAAGTGCCGAGGCGCGCAGGTCGCGCAGCACCCGCGCGACGTAAAGGGGTGCGAGGTGGGCGCGGTACTCGGCCGAACCACGGATGTCGTCCGGCGGGTCGACGGCGCCGAGCGCAGCCTCGCCCGCCGCTGCGATGCCCGCGTCGTCGAGGCGGCTTCCCTCCAGCAACGCCATGCTGGCGTCGGCGAGAACCGCCGTGTCGTTGACCCCGCCAAGCCCGATGCGAAGCCCGCTCCAGCGCCCGTCGCCGCCGACGTGCCCGGTCGCTGCCACCGAGAGCACGCAGAAGTCGTTGTGCCTGCGGCAGCACTCGCGAAAGGCGAAGTGCGGCGGATGCCCGGGAATGCGGATCTCCGTCAGCAGTTCGTCCGGCGCAAGCGTGGCCGCGTAGGCGCTTTCGTAGAGGTCGGCCATCGCGATGGCGCGCGAGCCGGACGGCCCGAGGACGCGGACCGTCGCGTCAAGGACGAGACAGCCGAGCGGCATCTCGCCCGTCGGGTCGCCCTGCACCAGGCTGCCGCCGATGGTGCCGCGATTGCGCACCTGGCGGTCGCCGACGAAAGACACCATCGCCTTGAGCAGCGGCAGCCGCGCCGCCACGAGCGGCGAGAACTCCAGCGCCGTGTAGCGGGCCAGCGCGCCGATCCGCGTCTCGTCGCCGTGAGCCGTCACGTCGGCGAGGCCGCTGAGCCCGTTGATGTCGACCACCGCTTCGGGCCGCCAGAGCCGCATGTTCATCATCGGCACCAGGCTCTGGCCGCCGGCCAGAATGCGGGCGCCGCCGTCGTAGTCCTGCAGGCAGCGCACGGCTTCAGCGATGTCGCCCGGGCGGTGGTAGGCGAAGTCGGCGCTCTTCACGGCTCTCGGTGTCCGGGACCCGCCGCCGCCACCCGGCCGCCGGAGAGCCTGGCGAGCACGTGCCCGACGGCGCTCCTGCTCTCGGAGACGAGGCCCGTGCTCTCGCGCCGGCTCCACACCGTTTCGGGCCGGACCTGGAGGACGCGCACGTCGCCCTCCGCACCGATCGCCCATTCGATGTCCTGCGCCGCGCCGCGCCGTTCCTCGATCCGCTTGGCGAGGCGGGCCAACGCGAGCGCCTCGGCGTCGTCGATGCAGGCCGCATCTCCGCGCTCGGGTGCGAGCGGCATAAGCCTCACGCTGCCCGTTGCGGGATCGAAGCGGTATTCCTCCGATTGGGGCGCGATGTCCCGCTTGACGACTTCCAGCGCCACCTTGTCGACGGTGAAGCGGCTCGGGGTGACGTCGCCCTTGACCACGCCCTCGCCGAGGCCCCAGCAGGCCTCCATGACGATCTTGGAGCGATCGCCGTTCAGCGGGTCGAGGGTGAACATGACGCCGGCGGCGCGCGCCTCCACCATCTGCTGGACGCCGACGCAGATGCCGGCGTGCGCAGACGGCGCGCCACCGCTACCCGGCCGGTAGGTGAGAGCCGTATCGCCGAACATGCTGGCCCAGCATGCCCTGACGTGGTGCAGCACCGCGTCGGCGCCGGCGATCCAGAGATAGGTGTCGTACTGGCCGGCGAAGCTCGCATCGGCGAGGTCCTCGGCCTCGCCGCTGGAGCGCACGGCCACCGGGACGCCGTCCCGTCCCGTTCTCCCTTCCAGAATGCGATAGCCCTGCCGGACCGCCGACTCCAGCGCCGCCGGCATCGGAGACGCGCTGATGGCCGCCACGAGACGTGCGCGGTCCTCCGCGATGTCATCAAGTGCCGTGGCGCGGGCCTTCTCCCGCACGCGCGACGCCTCCGCCTCGAGGTCGGCGCGCTCCATGAACGCGCGATAGGCAGATGTGGTCACGCCGAAGCCCGGAGGGACGGAGAAGCCGGCCGCCGTCATCTCGGCGAGATTGGCGAATTTTCCACCAAGCAGCGGATTCCCCGGCGCCGTATCGTCGTCCAGCCAGAGGACGAGGGGATCGGCGGTCATGCCGGGGCTCTCTCCAGCACCGTGACCGTGCCCTCGTTGCCGTCGACCTCGACCCGGTCGCCGGTTCGGATCGTCGCCGTCGCGAAGCCCACGCCGACCACCGCAGGGAGCCCGTACTCGCGCGAGATGATCGCCGTGTGCGCCATCATGCCGCCCACGTCGGAGACCGCCGCGGCGACGCGGGAGAAGACGGGCGCCCAGCTCGGCGCCGTGATGCGGCAGATCAGAATCTCGCCCTCGCCCGCCTCGTACAGATCTTCGGAGCGGGTGATCACGCGGGCGGCCCCCGTGACCTTGCCGGCGGACGCAGGCACGCCGCGCAGGACGTCGGCGCTCTCGGCGGGATCGACGCCGAGCCACTCCTCGATCGTCTTCTCGGTGATGCCCCACAGCATGATGGTGATGGGCTCGGTGACGACCGAGGGCGGGGTGCCCAGCGCCGGCGGGGGCGTCCAGTCGCAGAGCGCGTCCCGAATGCGCCGGCGCCGCGCGACGATGGGCCGCCAGTAAACTTCGCCCCGCGAGGGCGTGCCCGTGGCCCAGCCGATCAGCAGGTCGTAGAGCGCGTCATAGACCTCGTGGCGGTGCAGGTAGAAGAGGTCCTCGCGATCGTCGAGGAAGTCGTGCGCGACGAAGACGTCCGCGAGCTCCCGCACCTTCGACCAGAAGATCGTGTGGTGCCAATGCTCGACGTAGAAGTTGTGGTCCTCGACGTAGGGGAAGACCTTGCAGGTGAGCGCGAGCAGGCCGTCGAAGGCCTCGCGGTCCTCGTCGGTGGGGAGGAGGGCGCGGTACTCCGCCGTCAGCCGCTGCCGCTCCGCCAGCAGGCGCTCGAGCGGGCGGCGAATGTCCTCGCCGCGCTGCAGGGCCTCGACGTAACCCCGCAGCGCCATGAACGGCAGCCGCAGGTCGTCGATCCAGACCGGGTCGGAGTGGTCGTAGCCGACGCCCGTGGAGAAGTGGAACCACGGCTCCTTCGCCTCTTCGAAGGCCGCGAGCCAGGCGGCGCCGCCCTCCGCCTCGGCCATGGCGGCGAGCATCGCCTCGGGATCGTCGTGGCGGAGGACGACATCGGCGAGGTTCCGCGCGACCGCGAGCGCAGCGAGTTCGCGAACCTTGTCGTCCGGCCGCAGCAGCAGGTTGTCGATGCCGCAGACGATCTGCGTCAGCGTGCGGTCGGTGATGCCGGGGAACGCCTGCTGGCAGAATTCGCGAAAGGTCAGGTAGGCGCCGTAGCCGAGGTTCAGCATCTCGAAATGGTAGGAGCCCATCTCGAGCATGTTCTCGATCAGCCGATTGTAGGCGCTGAGCAGATCGTGGGAGGAATAGACGCCGCGGTGGCCGAAGACGTTCTCCTCGGGCTCCAGCTCCGGCAGGGGACGGAACTCGATCTCGTCCAGGCGCGCAATGCAGTCCTTCGCCTTCGCGACCCAGTTGCCGTAGATCTCGTCCCAGTTCTCGAAGTAGTGGCCCGCGCGCCGGGCGAAATGCTCCTGCCGCGCGGCGATCCGGTCCGGGTCCGTGACGCTGTTGGGGCTCACGTAGATGTAGCCGTTGACCAGGCGCTGATCGATGCCCATGGCGACGGGGATGGGCCAGACCCGGCTCGCCATCTGGCTCGCCGCCACCCACCAGTTCTCGGTCATGATGGTGTCGAAGGGATAGAGCGGCTCCGGGTTGTGCATCCCGTCGAAGAACCAGAACTTCCCCTCCTCCATCCCGCGACGCTCGTCGCTGATCAGGCAGTAGTAGGGGTAGAGTTCTTCCCAGCCTTCGGCGCCGTCCGGCGTGGGCAGCTCGAACGGGCTGGGAAAGACCCTGTTGGGCGGAGGTGTGGACCCGCCCGCCCGCTCGGTCTCGTTGCTCTCGGGCCTATCGGTCATGCGCCGCGCCTCGTGCTTCCGGCTGTTCGATAGCGCAATTCGCGCGCGGACGCACACCGGCAGGCAAGCGCATGAGAGTTGCCCCGTTCGGCAGCGAACGGCCGGGGGAGTTGCGGGCCCGGATGCTCCCGTGGGGACGCGGCGCGGGGCGCGCCGGCGCTACTCGGCGGCCGCGGCGCGCTCCTGCGGCTCCCACTCCGGGATGCGGCCGTCGTAGTAGGGCATCTGCTCGACCCGGGGCTTCCACGAGCCGTCGTCGATGCACTGGCGCACGTGGCTCGCGATTTCCTCCATCGTCGCGAACCAGACGCCGCCCTTCTTCTGCAGCGCCTCGATCCACGCGGCGACGCGGCGCATGCGCGCGAGCCGGCCGGAGACGAAGGGATGCCAGACGGTGATCAGCATGCCGCCGTTCTCGTACATGGCCTCGAACTCGGAATCGAAGACCCGCATGGCCTCGTCCGGCGACTTGATGGTCATGGTGTAGTGGAAGTCGAGGCTGTGCATGTAGTGGGGCCAGTCGTCCATGCCCCAGTGCGACGGCAGGCAGATGACCTCGCCCGCAGGCGTGGTCAGCACGCAGGGCACGTCGTCGCCCATCAGGCTCGCGTCGTAGAGCATGCCGCGTTCGGCAAGCAGCGTCGGCGAGTGCTTGGACGCGTTGTAGAGCGGCGCGCGCCAGCCGCGCGGCGCCTTGCCGGTCATGCGCGTGATCACGTCGATCTGGCGGTCGAGCCAGTATTCCTGGCGGTCGCGCGATTCGTCGTTGGGGTTCTCGTGGAGGTAGCCGTGGGCCGCGATCTCGTGCCCGCCCTCGAGGATGGCGTCCACCAGGTGCGGATACCGCTCCATGCACCACGCGGGATAGAAGAAGGTCTGCTTGATGCCGTAGTGGGCGTAGACCTTGAGAATGCGCGGGATCGCCACCTCGTCGTACTTCAGGAACGAGTTGGCCGAGAGCATGTTCTCCGCCTTGTCGGGGAAATCGAGGTGGAGGATGCTGTCGGTGTCGATGTCGAAGGTGATGGCCACGGCGCAGCGCGCTCCATCCGGCCACGGCACCGGGTTGTCGATCAGCTTGAGCGTCATCGCTTCCCTCCTCAGCACCTCGCAGCAACCGATGAATTGACCTTACACGCGGCCCAGGGCGAAGCCAAGATACGAATTTCGTGAATTTCCCCCCCTTCATTGACGGATACCAGGGAAAAGGCTAGCATCCGCCGTGGAATTCGGCAGGTACGACCATTGTCGTTGCCGGAATTCGTCGATCGAATTGGGGAGGCGGCATGAGCGCCTCGAAACCGCCTTCGCAAAGGAAGGGGAGCAGCCGGGAGCCCCGGTTGCGTGCGCTGGCGGAAGCTTCGGAACCTGCGCCCATCATGGGCCTGCGCCAGGTGGGCATGGCGGACCTGCAGGACGACGCGGTCGCGCCGTCGTCGATCCCCCATATCGAGGGCCTCAACCGGGAGATCGTGGCGCTGCTGCAGGAGGACGGGCGCGTGCCGTTCTCCACCATCGCGCGCACGCTCGGCGTCTCCGAAGGGACGGTGCGCTCCCGCGTGGGCCAGATGCACAAGGCCAACCTGATCCACTTCATCACGGTGGTGAACCCGCTGGCCCTCGGTTACACCGCCTGGTCGATGCTCGGCATCAAGGTTGCCCGCGGCGCCAGCGCCGACGAGGTGGCGTGCTACTTCCGCGATCGGCCGGAGGTGGTCTACGTCATGCGCGTCGCCGCCCGCTTCGACCTGCTGGCCGAGGTGGTGTGCGGCTCGCCCGACGAGCTGCGCGACTTCCTCGACGCCCACTGCTACGGCGCGGACGACATCGCCCAGGTCGAGCCGATGATGGGACTCGGCCTCTACAAGAGCCTGTTCAAGTGGGACAAGCCGCTCGCATCCGGCAACGGCCGGGGCAAGGCGACCGGGCGCAACAGCCGGTAGCGGCCAGAGCACAAGAAGAAAAAGGGGAGACCGACCGCCATGAGCAAGCGCCGCATCATGCCCGCCGGGCACTGGGACTGGAGCATGCCGGTCACGCTCTCCCAGGGCTGGCAGCTGGGGGACCTCGTCGTCGTCGGCGGGCAGATCTCGGCGGACGACAAGGGCCGCACCGTGGGCGGCGACATCGAGACCCAGACCCGCAACATCATGGAGTTCATCGGCCGCGTGCTGCACGAGGCGGGCGCGGACTTCGGCGACGTCGTGAAGCAGAACGTCTACTACGTGGTCGACGACGGGAGCCCGCCGGCAGACGAGATCGTGCGGCGCATCGACGCGGTGCGGGCCGAATACTGCCCGGCGCCCGGCCCGGTCACGACCGAGACTCCGGTCCCCGGCCTCGCCTACGAGGGCCTCCTGCTGGAGATCGACGCCTTCGCCGTGGTCGGCGCGGACAAGCGCCCGCTCATGCCGGACGGCCACTGGTCGCGCGGCAACGGGATCGCCTGCGTGCATGGCTGGCAGGCCGGCGACTGGGTCTTCGTCGGCGGTCAGCGCTCGCTCGACGCGGACGGCTCCGTGCGCGATCCCGGCGACATCGTGGCCCAGACCCGCAACTGCTTCGCGAACGTGGCGCGTGTCCTCGCCGAAGCGGGCGCCACGATGGACGACCTGCTGCGCCTCAACACCTACTACCGGCACGAGAGCACGGGCGCGGACGTCACGGCGTTCTGGGAGGATCTGACGCGGGTGCGCATGGAGACCCTGCCGGCGCTCGGGCCGGCCGCCACCGGGCTCAGGGTCAAGGATTTTTCCCACCCGGACGAGCTGATCCAGCTCGAAGGCGTCGCGCATCTCGGGCGCGAGCGCCGCCGCATCATGCCGGCAGGCCACTGGGACTGGAGCATGCCCGTCAAGTTCTCGCAGGGCTGGCGGGTCGGCAACGTGGTGTTCGCCGGCGGGCAGATCTCCGCCGACCTGAAGGGGCGCACCATCGGCCCCGGCGACATCGCCGTGCAGACCGGGAACGTGTTCGAGAGCCTCGTCGCCGTGCTGAGAGAGGCCGGCGCCGAGATGAGCGACGTGGTCAAGCTCAACACCTACTACCAGTACGACGACGGCGGCGATTCGCCCACGGCGTACTGGGAGAAGATGACGGAGGTGCGGCGCCGCTACTTCCCGCCGCTCGGGCCGGCGGCGACGGCGGTCCGCGTCGACGGCTACGCCTTCGAGGACCTGTTGATCGAGGTCGAGGCCATCGCCGTGGTGGACGGATGATGCACGAGGCTTCATCGCCCTGGCCGCGGCGGCCCGGTACCGGGGTGACATGAATGGCCGAGCGGCAGGCCGGGGGCGCACCGCAGGCTGGGTCGGGTACGCAGCCCGAGGGGGCTGCGCCCGTCTTCAGGCCGCCGCGCCAGCCCTTTCTCGAGGTCCTCGGCTCGCTCACCAAGGCCCGCTACGAGGCGGTCGAGTGGTGGCGCGCGAACCCGACGGAGGGCAACGCGATGATCGCCGAGGTGCTGCAGTGGGGCGTGCCGGACGTGGAGCCCATCCTCGGCGGCGTGAACAACCCCGACGACGGCACCCTCTACATGTATAGTCTGGAGGAATCGGCGCAGTTCTGCGGCGTTGCCGAGGGCGAGCCGCCCTTCGGCCAGCGCAACGGCCAGCTCGCCGACCACTGGAGGCTCACCAACAAGTGGTGGCTGACCTTCGGCCTGATGACCGAGACGGTCGACCCCGCCGCGGGGATCGACTGTTCGATCTTCGAGGACGCGCTCGGCAGCTGAAGTTGAGGTGCGGGCGGCGTCTTCGACGGCGCCGCCCCCTCCGCGCCCGGATCGACAGGGAGACGTTCGAATGGCACTGCTCGACATGCACGAATGGTACGACCTCACCAGGGATACCAACTGGACGCCCGGCTACGTCGCCGAGGAAGAGCTGTTTCCGACCGAATTCAGCGATCCCTACGGAATTCCGGTCGAGCAGTGGGAGACCTTCGACGAGCCCTACAAGGTCTGCTACCGGGACTACGTCGAGACCCAGCGCGACAAGGACATCGGCGCCTATTCGGTGAAGTCGGCGCTGGCCAGGGCCGACTTCTTCAAGAAGGCCACGCCGCACTGGAAGGCGCTGCTCGCGCTCCACTTCAGCCCGATCGGCTTTGCCGAGTTCCACTCGGCCTCGGCCTTCGCCCGCATGACGCGGTTCTCCCGCGCGCCGGGGATGCGCAACATGGCGACCTTCGGCACCCTCGACGAAATGCGTCACGGCCAGATCCAGATGTATTTCGCCTACGAGTTCATCAAGCACGACCGCGTGTTCGACTGGGCGCACAAGTCGTCCAAGACCGAGAACTGGATCATCATCAGCCTGCGCCACGCGCTGGACGACGTCGAGCACACGCGCGATGCGATCAGCGCCGCGATCATGACCAACTTCGCCTTCGAGCAGGGCTTCACCAACCTGCAGTTCATCGGCCTCTCGGCAGACGCGGCGAAGGCCGGAGACCACACCTTCGCCACCATGCTGCAGAGCATCCAGACCGACGAGGCGCGCCATGCGCAGATCGGCACGCCGCTCATCAGCATCATGATCGAGAACGGCCGCAAGGCGGAGGCGCAGCGGCTTGTCGATATCGGCTTCTGGCGCATCTGGAAGCAATTCTCCGCGCTGAGCGGCATCTCCATGGACTACTACACGCCGCTCGAGTTCCGCGAGCACTCGCTCAAGGAGTTCATGCACGAGTGGGTGGTCGACCAGTTCGCCCGCAACATCAAGGCCTTGGGCCTCGATCTGCCGTGGTACTGGGACTACTTCCTCCACGACGTCGAGACCTTTCACCATTGCCAGCAGATCGGCATCTACGTCTACCGCGCGACGCAGTGGTGGCGGCCGATCGCCTGCGTTTCGCCGGCCGAGCGCGACTGGCTCGAGGAGAAGTATCCGGGCTGGAACGACACCTACGGCAAGTGCTGGGACGTGGTGATCGACAACATCCGGAGCGGCCGCTTCGAGAAGACGGTGCCGGAGGTGCCCCCGCTCATCTGCAACATGTGCGGGCTTGAGGTGACCGGGATCGCCGGCGTCGGCCGCCAGGTGAACGGGCGGACGTGGAACGCCACGAACTTCCACCTCGACCACGAGGGCCGGCGCTATCACTTCTGCTCCGAGCCCTGCAAGTGGGTCTTCGAGTTGGAGCCCGCCCGCTATCAGGGGCACCGCAGCATCATCGACCGCCTGCTCGACGGCACCGTGCCGCCGGGCCCCGACGGCTTCTACGAGTACATGGGCCAGAGCTTCGAGGAACGCGGCGTCTGCGGCTACGACTACCAGTGGATCGACGGCTACGACGCGCCACGCGCCGCGGCGGCGGAGTAGGGGGCTCAAATGGCCGATATCCCGCTCGCCGTCCTGCTCGAGGGCGACTACGGCTACAAGGTGCAGGTCTTCGACACCGGCGACACCATGGCCCTGCTGGCCGAGAAGGTCGCGGACCAGGTCGCGGGTGTCCTGGTGGCGCCGTTCCCGCCCGGCGCCGTTCTCAAGGTGAGGCTCCAGGGCGGCGACGACCCGCTCCCCGACGATCTCACCATCGCCGACGCAGGCTTCGTCGAGATGGAGTCCGTGGAAATCTACCGCGCCGGCTGAGCGAGCCCCGGCCGGTAAGGAGGAGATCAGCATGACGACGGCAGGCGACGCCGGCAATCTCGTGGGCCCCGTGATGCGCGCCGGCGAGATTGCCGACGCGGTGCTCGAGGCGATCCAGGAGGACAACGCGGGGCGCGAGGTCATTGCCGAGGCGCACGCGTCCTACGTCAGGATCAAGGTCGCGGACGAGTGCTTCGTGCGCTTCGAGACCGTGGGCGACATGCTCGGCCGCGCCGTCACGCTCGGCGACATCGAGGCGAACATGCCGAGCTTCGCAGGGTTCATCCGCACCGAGCCGGACGGCATCCGGTTCGTCGCGCGCTAGGGGATAGGAACGTGACTGTCGAAGTCAAAGGCATGAAGACGTGGAGCGGCCTCGCCAAGAAGAGGCGGCGGCCGAGCGAGTACGAAGTCGTTACCACCAACCTGCAGACCCGCACGCGGCACCCGGACCAGGCCTACGAGCTCTCGCCGGCGCCGCTCTTGGGCATGAACGAGTTCTACAAGCGCAACGTCACCGAGAGCCCGCTGCAGCATCCGGACTGGGAGGGCTATCGCGACCCCGACGAGATGATCTACCGCGTCTACACGCGGATACAGGATCAGCAGGAGCAGTACGTCGACGGCCTGCTCGACGAGCACGACGAGATCGGCCACGACGCGACGCTGTCCGCCGCCTGGCTCGACGTGCTGGAGCGGCTCTACACACCGCGTCGCTTCCTGCAGATGGCGCTGCAGATGGGCGCGGCCTACCTGGTGCAGATTGCGCCGGCGAGCACGATCACGGCCTGTGCCGGCTTTCAGGACGGCGACGAGTACCGCTGGCTCTCACGCTGCGCCTACCGCGCGCGCGAGCTCCAGCGCGCGCACCCGGCGCGGGGCTTCGGCGAGACCGAACGCCGGACCTGGGAGGAGGAGCCCGCCTGGCAGGGCTTCCGCGAGCTCCTGGAGAAGACGCTCGCCACCTACGACTGGGGCGAGCACTTCGTGGCGCTCAACCTGGTGGCGAAGCCGGCTGCGGACGAAGCGCACCGCCAGCTCGGCCGGGTCGCGCGCCGCTCCGACGACGGGCTGCTCGGGCTGCTTGCCGACAACCAGATGCGGGACAGCGAGCGCTCGCGGCGCTGGAGCGCGGCGCTCGTCGCGTTCTCGCTGGAGAACGAGGGCAATGCCGAGGTTCTGCGGGGCTGGATCGGCAAGTGGATGCCGCTCGCGCGCCAGGCGGTCACCGCCTATTGCGGTGCGCTCCCGGAGCAGGACGACGCGGCGGACACGGCGCTGGCTGCGGTCGAAGCCTTCCACCGGAGTCTTGGCCTCGACGCTTAGCCCTTTGTCGCTCACGGCAGCCGGCCGGCGGCCTGCGCTTGCGCGCGCCTATCGACGTGACCGGCCGGCGCCTCCGCGAGGGCGCCGCATTCGCGGCGGGCCGCGGTCGCGGCCTGTCGCGAGTCCGTCCAAGACGGCCTCGCTCCTGCCCTACACCGTTACCACGGAATGATCGTGCGCTCGGGCGCGTGCCAGAAGGCGGGCTGAGTGCCGGGCTCCGCAGGCTCCACCTGATCGATGCGTTCGATCAACGCGGCTGCGGCTTCCTCCGTCGGCTGCGCCTGGTGACGCTCGTCGGCGAAGGTCATGCCGGTGGCCACCATGCCGGGGTGCAGGACCAGTGCGGCGATGCCCTTCTTCGCGAGATCGTGGGCGAGGTTGACCGCGACCATGTTGGCGGCGCACTTGGAGATGCGGTAGCCGTAAAGCCCGCCTGAGCGGTTGTCGCCGAGCGAGCCGATGCGGCTCGTGACGAAGGCGACCGTCGATCCCGGTTTCAGCCGCTCGAGCAGGGCCTCCGTCACGCGGAGCGGGCCCAGCGCGTTGACCTCAAGCTGCCGGCGAATGGCGTCGTAGTCGAGCGCGCCCAGCGTGTCCTGCTCGGCGATCCCGGCGTTGTTGATCAGCAGGTCGAGGTCCGTGCCCGTGTCCGCGAGCCGCCGCGCGAGGCTCCGCACCGCGTCGTCGGAGGTCACGTCCACGCCGGGCTCGACGCGCACGCCGAGCGCCCTCAGCTCGTCGGACTCTTCCAGGCAGGCCGCGACGGTTGTATCGCCGCGCGCGTGACAGGCGCGGCACAGCGCGTTGCCGATGCCGCGATCGGCGCCGGTAACCAGGACGACGCTCACGGCCCGGCCGCTCCTCCCGGCCGGCGACGCTCAGGCGACGCGGAGCGTCGGCTGCTCGTTGCGGGCCTGCCCCGGCACCTCCCAGTGGGCCGCGGTGCGGCGCCTCAGCATGTCGCGGAACTGTTGGGTGGTCTTGGGCAGCAGCTCGCCCGTGCCCCAGTCCACGATCACGCCGTACTGGCGGATCAGGTCGAGCGCGTCGAGCTCCTTGCTGCGGTACTTGGCCGCAATCCCTTCCGCATCGGCGTCGAGCCAGCCGTGGCGTCCCTCGCGGATGCGCTCGCGCGCGGCTTCCGTCGCCGCCTCGTCGACCTCGTACTGGGCGAGGTCGGCATCGACCTCGCGGACCACGACGCCGTAGTCCTTCCGCGCCCGCTCGATGGAGACGTAGCCGTCGGTCACGTCCTCGCACACCGTCGCCGTATCGCGCGTGAGCGGATCGCCGAGCCCGCCGCCGCCGGCAGAGGGCCGCGTCACGGTGTCGCCGGCTTCAACGGGCACGCCCGAGAAGATCGAGCCCAGGTAACGCTCGCCCTGCGTGCCCGGATTGACCCAGACGCCGTGAGGGATCGACGGCAGGCCGCCCCAGAGCCCCCAGGTCACCGAGCGCTCGCGGTCGCAGCAGTAGGAGACGACCGAGCGTTCCGCCTTGGTGAGGATCGCGCCCTTCTCGACGCCGAGGCCGCCCCGCGAGTTGCCGGGGCCGCCGGAATCGACGATGAGCTCGTGCCCGGTGGTGAGCACCGGGGCAAGCCTTTCCTGCCCCTCGAAGGGCTGCGTGCCGAGCTGAACGCCGAAGACCGGCCCGGTTGCGCCCCAGCCGTCGCGGCCGTTGCGCGCGCCCCAGCCGCCCACCATCCAGTCGTACCACATGAAGTAGGGGCGGTCCTCCTTGCGGCCGTCGCGCCCGCCGATGAGCAGGTATTCCAGGTTGAAGGTGCACGCCATGGCGCGCTCGGGCAGGATCTCGGCCCACAGCTCGAACACCGAGTTCATGATCTTCTCGAACGGGCCCGAGCAGAAGCCGGCCACCGGCGTCGGCCAGTCCGCGTTGACCACCGTTCCCTTCGGCCCGAGGTCGACGGTGACGACGCGATAGAAGCCCGAGTTGAGCGGGATGTCGGGCGATTGCATCTTGGTGCCCGCCACGATCGCCGCGAACGCGCCGCCGTAGCAGCAGTTGAGGAAGGTCGAGATCGTCTTCGGGTGCGAGCCGGAGAGGTCGTAGTGCACGCCGTCGCCGTCGATGGTCATCTTGATGCGGATGGGGATCAGCCCCTCGCCCGCGACCGGGTCCACGTCGATGTAGTCCTCGGTCTCCCAGACACCGTCCGGCAGCTTGGCGATGCGCTGGCGGGTCAGCGTCTCGACATAGTCCTGCACCTCGTCGAAGGAGGTCTGGATCACGTCGACGCCGTACTTGTCGCAGAGCCGGCCGACCTCGCGCTCGGCCACGTTGCAGGCCTCGGCCTGGGCCTGGAGGTCGCCGATGATGTCCGCAGGCGCGCGCGTGTTGTTGGCGATCAGCTCAGCCACGTCCGAGAGGTACTTGCCCTTGCTGTAGACGCGGACCGGCGTGATGCGCAGCCCTTCCGCCATGTGGTCGAGCGCGCTCACGTTGAAGGAGCCCGGCACCGCGCCGCCGACATCGGCCCAGTGGCCGTTGGCCTGGGCGAAGCCGAGGTGGATGTCCTTGTAGAAGATCGGGCGCACGATGCGCGTGTCGTTGAAGTGCGTGCCGCCCTGGTAGACGTCGTTCACGACGAAGGTGTCGCCGGGGTGGATGTCGTCGCCGAACTTGTTGATCACGGCCTGGGCGGTGTAGTGCAGGGTGCCCACGTGGGCGGCGATGTCGCCCGAGCCCTGCATGATGGTGTTGCCCTCGGTGTCGCAGATCGCGGACGAGAAATCCCGCGACCAGATGACGAAGGAGTAGCAGGTGCGGAAGATCTGCTCCGCCATCTGGTCGACGATGTTGACGTAGGCGTTCTTGAGCACCTCGAAGGTCACGGGGTCGAGCGTGTAGCCGTCCCTGTTCTCGCTCATCTTTTCTTCCTCGCTCTCTGCGTCAGCCTTCGGCCTGCGGAATGTGCATGACGATGGTGTGCCAGGGGTCGACCTCGGCCTTGAGGCCGGGCGGCACCAGCACCGTGGAATCGAGCTGCTCGATGATCGCCGGCCCGTCGATGACCGCGCCGGCGTGCAGCCCGTCCCGGTCGTAGATCGGGGTCATGATCGGATCGGGCGCCTCGTCGAAGACCACGAGCCGCTCGCTCGTCGGCTTCGGCGCCGAGCGGTCCATCTCTTCCCTGGCGAACTCGGCCTTCTGCGAGAGCCCGGTGGCGGTGACGGTGAGGCGGTAGATCTCGACCGGCGCGTCGGGCCTCGAATAGTTGTGCTCGCGCCCGTGCTCCTCGTGGAACTGCGCAATCGCCGCGTCGAGCGAGCTCACATCCGCGTCGAGCGTGATCGACATGGAGCGCCACTGGCCGAGATAGCGCATGTCGACGACGCGCTGGAACTGCATCCGGTCCTCGGTGACGCCCTCGTGCAGGAGCCGCTGGCGGCCTTCGTCCTCGAGCGCGCGGAAGGTCTCCTCGATCTCCTCGATCTTCGCGTCGTCGGTGGAGCGCAGGTACATCTGCGACATGTCGTGCTTGATGTCGACCAGCAGGCAGCCGAGCGCCGACGTGACCCCCGGGTTCGGCGGCACGAGCACGGTCGGGATCGAGAGGTCGCGGGCGAGCGCCACGCCGTGCAGCGGGCCCGCGCCGCCGAAGACGACGAGCGCGAAGTCGCGCGGATCGTAGCCCCGCCGGATCGAGACCAGGCGCACCGCGTCCGCCATGTTGGCGTTGGCCACCTGCAGGATGGAGACCGCGGCCTCCTGCACCGTGAGCCCGAGCGGGTCGGCGACGCGGCGCTTGATGGCCTCCTCGGCGAGCGTGCGGTCGAGGGTGACGGCGCCGCCCGCCAGCCGGTCGCTGATGCGGCCGAGCACGATGTTGGCGTCAGAGTTCGTGGGCTCCCGCCCGCCCCGGCCGTAGCAGGCGGGTCCCGGCGTCGACCCCGCCGACTGCGGCCCGTTGCGAAGCGAGTTCGCCCCGTCGATCCAGGCGAGCGAACCACCGCCCGCGCCGATGGTCAGCACCTCGATGCTGGGAAAGCAGATCGGGTAGCCGTACTGCACGTACCAGTCGGTGGTGACGCGCAGGTTGCCCCGGTCGCAGAGCGAGACGTCGGTGCTGGTGCCGCCCATGTCGAGGCTGATGGAGTTCTCGTAGCCCGCGAGCTGGGCGACGAAGCGGCTCGCGATGGCACCGGCCGCGATGCCCGAGGCGGCGAGCCGAGCCGCGAACTTGGCCGCCGTGTTCTCCGTCATCACCCCGCCGCCGGAGTGCAGCAGCAGCACGTCCTCGTCATAGCCGCCGTCGCGGAGCCGCGAGGCGAGGCGGGTCACGTAGTCGCCGGCAACCGGGGCCAGCACTGCGTTCGCCACCGTGGTGGAGAAGCGCTCGTGCTCGAAGATCTCGGGCATGATCTCGCTCGAGAGCGAGATCGAGGCGTCGGGGACCTCCTCCTCCAGGATGTCGCGCATGCGGCGCTCGTTCTCGGGATTGGCGAAGGCGTTGGCGAAGCAGACGGCGATGGTCTTCACGCCGCGCTTGTTGATGATGCGGGCGGCCTCGCGCGCCTCCGCCTCGTTCACCGGCTCGATAACCGTGCCGCTGTAATCGATGCGCTCGCTCACGACGAGCCGATCGCGGCGCTTGATGTAGGGCGGCGCCATCTCCTTGTAGGTGTCCCAGAGGTCGTCGCGGGTGCCGCGGCGGATCTCGATCACGTCGCGGAAGCCCTTGGTGGTCACCATGATCGCGGGCGGGAAATTGCGCTCGATCAGCGCGTTGGTGGCGAGCGTGGTGCCATGGGCGAAGAGCACCATGTCGCGGAGGTCGACGCCCCCGGCCTTGATACCGTCGAGCACGCCGTCGATGGGATCCGGGGTCGTCGGCGTCTTGGCGACGCGCATCTGGCCGGTCGCTTCGTCCAGGACGCACACATCGGTGAACGTGCCGCCGACATCACACGCGACGCGAACGGCCGCCCTCGATATGTCATTCATGCCTGTCTGTTCCTTCGCTCTTGGACCTGCAACCGAGCGCTCCCGCCGGGCGCGGCGGCACAGCATATGCGCTGGGCGCCCCGAGACATAGGGTGGGAAATCGGCCCTAACACTTGAGGATCGGGCGGGCGTTCTTGTGCGCGATTTGGGGCCGGAGCGCGGTCCATGCGTTGAAAAGGGCCTCGTGGGCCTGCCAGGTCTCGTGGCTCAGGATGCGGACGATCACCAGGTTGCCGATGCGGGTGACGCCGGCCTCGGTGCCGTCAACGCCTTCGATGGCCTCGTGCACGTCGTCCTCGACGGCCGGCGCCAGGTCCGGCGCATAGGCAAACGCCTGCGCCATGTGTCGCCGCCCCTGCCACAGCCGCTCCAGAGACCCGATGGCCTCCGGCTCCGTCGCCGCCAGGCGGTCGAGCGCAACCAGCCGGCCGCCGATGGCGATGCGGAACTCGGAGACCAGGTGGTGGAAGCGGAAGATCTCGCCGTCGCCGTAGTGCACGCGGCCGGCCGAGACCATGTCGGTGGCGAAGAGCCGGGACGAGGGCTCCAGCACGATGCGGTTGATCCGGTGCACCCGGCTCCGCGCGAAGGGAATCGCCTCGTCCGGGCAGAACTCGAGCAGTGCGTCCTCGCCCACGTGCAGGTCCACGATCTCCCGCGAGACCGCCCCGCCCGGGCACTTGTAGAACTTGCTCGACGCCGTGGTGGTGAAGAGGGCGCGCGTGCCGGGCTCCAGCACGCCGTGAAAGTGCGAGACGTCGCCTTCGACGAAGCCGCCGCCGCTGTTCACCAGCAGCATGAACGGCTGGTCGTCATGGTCCTGGTAGTGATAGCCCTGCCACTGGAAGGGGATGCGCCAGCACAGCGGGTCGATCTCCGTCCGCCCCTGCCGCGCCTGCGCGCGGACGTTCATCAACGCGTACTTGCCGACGATCCATTCGGGATCAGGCTGTATGGGCGCGACTCTCGGCTCCACCTTGGCCTTCTTCCATCAGGAGAACGTCGCGCTCGATCCAGGCGATCACGTCGCCAAGGCCCTCGCCCGCGCGCAGGTTGGTGAAGAGAAACGGCCGCTCGCCCCGCATCCGCTTCGAGTCCCGGTCCATCACGCCAAGATCGGCGCCCACCATGGGCGCGAGGTCGATCTTGTTGATCACCAGGAGCGGCGACTTGGTGATGCCGGGGCCGCCCTTGCGCGGGATCTTGTCGCCCTCCGCCACGTCGATCACGTAGATGTAGCTGTCCACCAGCTCGGGGCTGAAGGTGGCGGCCAGGTTGTCGCCCCCGCTCTCGACGAAGACGATGTCGAGGTCCGGATGCAGCGCCGCCATCTCCTCGATCGCGTGAGCGTTCATCGAGACGTCCTCGCGGATCGCCGTGTGCGGGCAGCCGCCGGTCTCGACGCCCGCCACGCGCTCCGGCGCGATGGCGCCCGACTTGACGACGAACTCCGCGTCCTCCTTGGTGTAGATGTCGTTGGTGATCGCCGCGAGCGAATGGTCCCCGCCCATGCTGCGGCAGAGCGACACCAGAAGCGCCGTCTTGCCCGATCCAACCGGGCCGCCAATGCCAATCCGTACCGGCTTGCGCATGCGCTGCTCTCCCCCGCTTACCCTTTGTTCACCCTGGAGCGCTTCCGTTTAACACGGAAACGCTCCAGGTATTATTCGCTCACGGCAGCTGGCCGTCCTGCGATTCCGCGCGCCTGCCGGCCTTCCTTTGATTCCGCGCGCCTGCCGGCACGACGGCCAGCGCCTGCGCGTGCGCGCCGCATTCGCGGCGGGCCGCATTCGCGGCGGGCCGCTGTCGCGGCCTGAAGCGCGTCCATCTTTGACGGCCCCCCTTCATGACATGCAGAGCCGCGTGTGCAGGCGCTCGTGGCGCATGCTGGCGACGTCGAGGCCCGCGGTCGCGCTGCCGAGCGCGTCCAGCTCCAGGGCGCAGGCCCGGTCCGTCCCTTGAGTCAGCAGCGGCCAGGCGTCCCTCACGATCCGCTGGCTCTCGATCTGGCCGAGCGGGATCAGCCGCGCGCCGACGCTCACAAGGTTGGAGAGCGCGGCGTGAAGGAAGGTGAGAACCGCATCGCTCTCGCCCACGCCCTGCGCCTCCGCCGCCGCGCCGAAGATGACCGCCTGATGCCCCTCGCAGCGCCCGTCGCGCGTCGCCTCGGCGAAGGGAGCGAGGGACTCGGCCGAGAAAATGTCGCGGTAGGCGCCGAGCAGCGCGCGCCCGGTCTTGAACGAGGCCTCGCGCACCTCCCGGCTGAGCTTGAGCGCGCCCACGACATGGTCGAGGTCAACGAGCCCGTCGAGATCGCCGGCGGCGGCGCGGCGGTGAGCGTGGGCGGCCGCGGCACCGTCAGTCGGCACGGCGGCGTAGCGGAGCCAGTCGCGGCAGGCGCTCCCGAAGCGCGGGCCGTCGTCGAGCGCCCCTGCATCGATCCAGGTCTCGAAGCCGTAGGAGTGGTTGAACGCCCCGGTCGGGAACGACGCGTTCGCCACCTGCAGCAGGTAGAGGAGGCGGTCCGGCCGATCAGTGCTCATGGCGATGGTCGTGCTGGTGGTCGTGGTGATGATGGTCCGCGCCGTGGGCGCCGTAGCGGCGGCCGACGAAGGGGATCGTCCGCTCCTCGAAGGCGATGCCGAGGCGCGTGAGCAGGTCGGCCACCATGGGATCGGCCGGCGTCAGCATGCCGGCGTCGGAGAAGCGCACGGGCCGGTGCAGATTGCCGAGCTGATAGCCGGCCACGCCCCAGGTATAGGCATCGCCGGGGCAGATCACGTAGAGAGCCTCCGGCGCAGCCCGCGCCACGACGGCCGTGGCGCCCTCCAGCGCCAGCACGTCGCCGTCGTTGATCTCGGTCCCGCGCGGAAGCGAGATGCGCACGCTGCGCCCGGCTTGCGAGTGCCCCATGAGGTGCGCGCTCGCGCGCTCCTCCGAGTTGAGCAGGACCGGATCCTCGCTCTCGATCTTCTCGCGCAAGGAATCGACCGTGCCGAGGACCGCGGTGACGACCGCCATCGCGCGTGCCGTCCCGGGCGCCGTCTTCTACCTGAAGTAGAAGAGTTGCGTGAGCGGGAGCGTCTTGGCGGGCTTCACGGTGACGCGCTCGCCGTCGACGTAGACGTTGTAGGTCTCGGGGTCGATCTCGATATCGGGCAGCGCGTCGTTGTGAATCATGTCGCGCTTGGAGATCGTGCGGCAGCGCTTCACCGGCACCAGCCTCTGGGCCTCGATCTGGTCCGCAAGCCCGTTGTCGAGCGCCGCCTTGGTCACGAAGGAATAGCAGGTCCGCTTCGGGTTGACGCCGAGCGAGCCGTACTGCGGGCGGTACTTGAGCGGCTGGCCGGTCATCAGGGAGCCCGCCGGGTCCCCCATCACCGCGTGCGAGATGAAGCCGCCCTTCAGCGTCACCTCGGGCTTCGCGATGAAGAACTCGGGCCGCCAGAACACCAGGTCCGCGAGCTTGCCCGGCGTGATCGAGCCCACGTAAGAGTCGACGCCGAAGCAGATCGAAGGGTTGATGGTGACCTTGGCGAGATAGCGCTTGATCCTGAAGTTGTCGTTGCCGGAGCCGTCCTCCGAGAGCCGCCCGAAGCGCACCTTGTTGACCGCCGCAAGCTGGAAGGAGCGCTGCGCGCTCTCCGCCGCACGGCCCACGCCCTGGCTGTCAGAGCCGATCATGCTGATCGCGCCCATGTCGTGGAGCACGTCCTCGGCCCGCATGGTCTCCGCCCTGGCCCGGCCCTGAATGAAGGCGATGTCCGTCGGCACGCTCTTGTTCAGGTTGTGGCAGGTGATCAACATGTCGATCTCTTCGTCGTACGTGTTGATCGAGAAGGGGTTGGTCGGGTTGGTCGAGCTCGGCAGAAGGTTCGGCTCGCCGCAGACGCGCATCATGTCCGGCGCGTTGCCCCCGCCCGCGCCCTCGCAGTGGTAGATGTGCATGACGCGGCCGTTGATCGCCGCAATCGTGTCCTCGTAATAGCCGGTCTCGTTCAGCGTGTCGGCGTGGATTTGAACCTGGAAGTCGTACTCGTCCGCAAGCTCCATCGTGGTCTCGATGGCGGCTGGCGACGACGACCAGTCCTCGTGGATCTTCAAGCCCGTCGCACCCGCCAGGATCTGCTCCACCAGCGAGCCGGGCGTTGCCGCGTTGCCCTTGCCGAAGTTGCCGAAGTTGAGCGGGATGTCCGCCATCGCCTCCAGCATGCGCTGGATGTTGAAGACGCCGGGGCATTCGATGCCCACCGTCTTCGGGCCCGAGCCGCCGCCGATCACCGTGGTGAAGCCCGCGTTCTGGTACTCGTAGAGCTGCTGCACGGAATCGAAGTGGGGGTGGATGTCGACGAAGCCCGGCGTGCAGATCATCCCCTCCACCGAGAGGATGTCGGTGTTGGGCGAGACGATGAGGCCCGGCGTGATGTTCATGGTGTCCGGGTTGCCGGCCTTGCCGACGCCCACGATCTCGCCGTCCAGCACCCCGATGTCGCCCTTCACGACGCCGAGCACCGGGTCGATGATCACCGCATTCGTGATCACCATGTCCAGCCCGCCGTCGCTCTGCTTCCACTTCGACGCCTGGCCCATGCCGTCGCGGATGGTCTTGCCGCCGCCGAAGACCAGCTCGTCGCCGTAGGTCGTGTAGTCGTGCTCGATCTCCGCCACCAGGCCCGTGTCCGCCAGGTGGATCTTGTCTCCCGTGGTCGGCCCGTACTGCGCCGCGTAGTCCGGCCGGGCGATCTTCATGCTCATGGTCCGCTTCCCCGCTCCTGGCCCTACTCCTTGCCGCCGAACTTGTCGTCCGGAGGCGTCTCGACCGGATAGCGCTCCCCCTCGAAGCAGTAGCCCTCGGCCTTGAGGCGGCGCATTGTCTGCTCCTTGATGATGCCGGAGCGGACCGAGCCGTTGGTCATGTTGTTCATGCCGTAGGCCACCTGGCGGCCGACGTAGCCGGTGATCTGCACCTTGCGGCTCTGGCCCGGCTCGAAGCGCACCGCGCTGCCGCTCGGCACGTCAAGGCGCATCCCGAACGCCGCCGCACGGTCGAAGGCCATCGCCCTGTTGCACTCGGCCAGGTGATAGTGCGCGCCGATCTGGATCGGACGGTCGCCCGTGTTCACCATGACGATCTCCAGGGACGGGCGATCCGCGTTGATCTCGATGTCGCCGTCCGCAAAGTCGATCGCCCCGCACCTCCCGGGCTCGCCAACCTCGAACGCCTCGTCCGGCACGATCGATTCCGGGATAGGCGGCGGGCTCCATTTTCTCTCGGCCATCGAACTCCTCCCCCTCGGCCCGCGCTACTCGCGGATCGGGTTCATCACCGTGACAAGCTTCGTCCCGTCCGGGAACATGGCCTCGACCTGGACGATCTTCATCATCTCGGGCACGCCTTCCATCACGTCGTCGCGCTTCAGGATCGTGGCGCCGTACTCCATCATGTCGGTCAGCATCGGGATGCTGCCCTCCCGCGCGCGCTCCAGAATCTCGTCGCAGATCAGCGCGATCGCCTCCGGGTAGTTCAGCTTGACCCCGCGATCCAGACGACGACGCGCCATCTCGGCCGCAGCCCATAGCTGTATCCGTTCCTCTTCCCGAACAGTGAGATGCATCTGACCCCACTCCCCCCTCAATCGAAAATCGCACGCGAACGCCGCGCTGCCGCTCGGCGCCGTGTCACCGACGCCCTGACGGATCGCCGGCGAGAGGGTATACCCCGAGGCGTGCGAAGGAAAACCCTGCGGCAGGGGAGTGCGGAGCCGAATGGCAGGGCGCGCGAGCATGGCGTAGGCTTGCGCGCGGAGGGTCGGCCGCGGTCGGCCGCAGGCGATGGGGGAGGGCCGGTGAAGACGAGCGAAGAGCGCATTCTGACCACGCACGCAGGCAGCCTGCCGCGCACGCCGGCCTTGACCGATCTGCTGGTCCGCCGCGAGCAGGGGAAGCCCTTCGATCAGGCGGCGTTCGACCGCGAGGTCGACCGCGCGCTCGATATCGTGGTCGGCAAGCAGCTGGACTGCGGGCTCGACATCGGCAACGACGGCGAGATGCCGCGCATCGGATTCTCCACCTACGTGGCCGAGCGCATGAGCGGCTTCGGCGGCGAATCTGCGCGCAACACGCCGACCGACATGGTCAAGTTTCCCGACTTCGCAGCCTTCCTCGGCCGCCAGATCGGCACCTCGGAGAACCTGGCGCGCGTGTGGAACGCGCCGCAGGCGCTGGATGCGGTGCGCTACGACGAGACGCTGAGCGGCGTGACGGCGGAGTGCGCCTCCTTCGCGCGCTGTCTCGCCCGGCAGCCGCAGGGCTTCGAGGACGTGTTCATGACGGCTGCTTCCCCCGGCATCGTGACGACGACGCTGCTCAGGGCCGACGACAACCCGGCCTATGCGGCCGATCGCGACTACGTCATGGGTGTGGCGCAGGCGCTCAAGACGGAATACGACTACGTCGTCTCGCAGGGCTACGTCCTGCAGATCGACGCGCCCGATCTCGCCATGGAGCGCGTCATCATGTTCGGCGATCGGCCGCTCGGCGACTTCCTCGAACGGGTCGAGCTCCATGTCGAGGCCATGAACGTGGCGCTCGCGGACATCGCGCCTGAGAAGGTCCGGCTGCACGTCTGCTGGGGCAACTGGCAAGGCCCGCACCAGGACGATGTGCCCGTGGACGAGCTGCTGCCGATCCTCTATCGCGCCAAGGTGGGCGCGCTGAGCATTCCGCTCGGGAACCCCCGCCACGAGCACGAGACGGCCGCGTTCAAGAGGCAGCCGCTGCCCGACCACATGGTCTTCATTCCCGGCGTCATCGACGTGACGACCAACTACCTGGAGCACCCGGAGGTCGTCGCCAATCGCATTTGCGCCTCCGTCGACGCGATCGGCGAGCGCAGCCGGGTCATCGCGGGGACCGATTGCGGCTTCGGCACCTTCGCGAGCTACGAATTCGTGGCGAACGACGTGGCCTGGGGCAAGCTCGGCGCGCTGGTGGACGGCGCCGCGATCGCGAGCGGGCGCCTCTGGGGGTCAAAGTCGGACGCGCCTTAGAGCGTTTCCGTTTTGCACGGAAACGCTCTAAGAATTTATCGCTCACGGCAGCCGGCCTTTGGCCGGCGCCTGCGCGGGCGCGCCGCATACGCGGCGGGCCGCGGTCGCGGCCTGTCGCGCGTCCGTCAAAGTCGGACGCGCTCCAACGACTGGACTGGAGATTCGGTGACATGACAGATGGTTCGACCGGCCGTTCCGCCACAGGCCCGCGCGCGGTCATCGTCGGCGGCTCGATGGGGGGCCTGCTCGCCGGCAGCATGCTGCACCGCGCCGGCTGCGACGTGACGGTGCACGAGCGGATCGGCACCGAGCTTGCCGAACGCGGCGTCGGCATCGCGACGCATCCCGGTCTCCATGCCGCACTCGAGACCCTGGGGCTTTCCATCGACGAGGCGCACGGCGCCAGGCTCGAGGAGCGCATCACGCTGGGCGCCGACGGGAGCATCCTCGCGCGCTATCACCTGCCGCAGATCCAGGCGTCCTGGGGGCATCTCTTCGGCCTGCTGCGCAGCAATTTTCCGGACGAGCGCTACGTCGCCGGCGCCAACTTCACGCGGTTCGAGCCGCATGGCGAGGGCGTGCTGGCGCACTTCGCGGACGGCAGCAGCGTCGAGGCCGACCTCCTGGTCGGCGCCGACGGCGTGCGCTCCACCGTTCGCCCGCAGCTCTGGCCGGATGCGGCGCCCGAGTTCGCGGGCTACGTCGCGTGGCGCGGCATCGTCGACGAGAACCGGCTCTCGGCAGAGTGGCGCGACATGCTGATGTCTCATTTCATCGTCTGTCTGCCGCCCGGCGAGCACGTTGTGGGTTATCCCGTCGCAGGGCCGGACGGCGATCTCCGCCCCGGCAAGCGCCGCTTCAACATCGTCTGGTACCGGCTGACCACGGCCGAGACGTTGCGGCAGATGCAGACCGATGCGTCCGGGCGCTATCACGAGGCGGGGATCGCGCCCGATCTCATCGACGGCTCATGGATCGACGAGGTCCGGCAGGTGGCGGAGGACCGCCTGCCGCCCTCGCTCGCCGAGCCGATGACCCTGGCGGAGGGGCTCTTCTTTCAGACCATCGTGGACCTGGAGGTGCCGCGGATGGTGCAGGGGCGGGTGGCCATGCTGGGCGACGCCGCGTTCTCCGCCCGGCCCCACACCGGCATGGGGGTCGTGAAGGCGACCGGCGACGCCGTGTTTCTCGCCGACGCCATCGAGGCGCATCCCGGCGATCTTTCGGGCGCGCTCGAGGCCTACGACGAGGAGCGGACCCGCTACGGCCGCTCTCTGGTCCGCTTCGGCCGCCAGCTGGGCACGCATATCGAGACCCCGGGGCGGAGCGCAGAAGACCGTGCGCTCGGCGATTACCTGCGCCAGCCGCAGAACGTCATCCAGGCCATCTCGATCCCGCCGCCGTGTTCGCCGCTCAAGGTGTTCAGGGAGGATGCCCACCCCGGATAACCCCTTCGCATCGGGCCGGGCATTCGCCTATATAGACGCGGCAGCGGCGGCCTCGGCCCCGCATGGAAAAACCAGGGAGATGAACATGACGAGTTCGACGAACAACCGCTGGTCGCTGGACCGGCGCACCTTCCTCAAGGGCACGACGGCGGCAGCCGCAGCGGCGGCCGTGCCGGGGGCGATCGCCGCCCGCGACGCCATGGCGCAGGACCGGGCGACGACGCTGGCGATTGCCGCACCGGCGACGCCGCAGAGCCTCGACAGCGAGTACGACGTGAGCCTCGGGACCTTCGAGACGGTGGCCGCCTGCTACGATTCGCTCGTCGAATTCGAGAAGATCACCGACCCTGGCGATCCGGATGCGCTGCGCGAGGACATCAAGGATTACCCGGACAACCCCGGCCGCGTGAACATGAAGGGCAAGCTCGCGGAAAGCTGGGAAGTCGACCCCAACAGCCAGTGGGTCCGTTTCAAGCTGCGCGAAGGGGTGAAGAGCAACTGGGGCAACGAGCTCACCGCCGAGGACGTGGTCTGGACCTGGCACCGCAAGCTGGAGCTGGGCGCCATCGGCGGCTTCTTCGCCAACACCATCAGCCTCAAGCGGAAGGAGCAGATCAAGGCCGAGGACAAGTACGTCGTCTCCATCAACCTCGACCATCCGAACCCGCTGCTTCTGAAGCTGCAGCCCAACCTCTACAACCCGATCTACGATTCCACGCAGTGCAAGGCGGCGGGCGGCTCCGACGACCCGTGGGCCAAGGAGTTCCTGAAGAACGAGACGGCGGGCTTCGGGCCCTACGTGGTCGAGCAGCTCACGCGCGGCGCGCAGGCAGTCTACAAGGCGCGGGACGACTACTACGGCGGCAAGCCCGCGATGGAGAGGGTGATCCTGCGCGAGGTGCCGACATCGGCGAACCGGGCCCAGCTTCTGCAGGGCGGCGCGGTGGACATCGCGCAGTACCTGCAGCCGCTCGAGCTGGTGCAGCTCGCGAACGCACCCGGTGTGAGCGTCGATACGATCCCCGCGACCTTCATGCTCTGGATCGAGCTGAACGCCAAGATCGAGCCCTTCGGCAACATCGACGTGCGGCGCGCGATGAACTTCGCCTTCCCGCAGGAGCAGGTGATCTCCACCGTGTTCCAGAACCTGGCGAGCCCGCTCACCGGCTGCATGCCCGACATCTATCCGGGCTTCAACTCCGCCTACTGGGAGTACGGGACCCAGGATCTTGACCACGCGCGTGAGCTGCTCAAGGGCGCAGGCTACGGCGACGGCTTCGAGACCGTCCTCGGCTACAACGCCGCGGACGCGACGCAGGAGACCACGGCGATCCTCTACCAGAGCGCGCTCAAGGAGATCGGCGTCAACCTGCAGCTCAAGAAGATCCCGGCGGCGACGTTCTACAACAACGTCTCCGAGCGGAAGCAGCCGATGATCTTCTACTACGATTCGCCGTGGTGCCCGGATCCCGGCTACTCGATGAACCTCTACTTCCACTCCAAGTCGTTCATCAACTACTCGAACTACGAGAACCTGCGGGTGGACGAGCTGATCGACGGCGCAGCGCAGACCGGCGACATGGACGCCCGGCTCGCGGCGATGGACGAGGTGCAGCAGATCGTGATGCGCGAGGCGCCCTGGGTGTTCGGCGTCTTCACCAACTACTCGATGGCGCGCCGCTCCGACGTCCAGGGATGGACCTACTACACGTCCAACAACATCCGCTTCCAGGACTTCCGTCGGGAAGCGTAAGGGTGCGCTCCGGGCCGCGTCGCTCCGAGGTGCGGCGCGGCCCGCTCGCATCCCAAGTTTCTGAGCGAGACTTCATTCACGCCATGAGCGTGTCGCGCGAGCGATGACGGACATCACCGCCGGAGTTTCCGAGCGCAGCCGCTGGGAGGCCTTCGTCTACGCGCTCCGCTTCCTGCTGGCCGTGCTGCGGGCGCGGCCGCTGTTCGCGCTCGGCTACTTCATCGTTCTTCTCGTCGTCGTTCTCGCCGTCTTCGCGCCGCTGATCGCGCCCTACGAGCCCGAGGTCGCGAACCCGGTCGACTTCCTGCAGGGGCCGAGCTGGCGGCATCTCTTCGGCACCGATGCGACCGGCATGGATATCTTCAGCCGGATCGTCTACGCGCCCCGCATCGACCTCACCATCGCGCTCGCGGGCACGATGATCTCGGCCGTCGTGGGCTCCTTCATCGGCGCGGTGGTGGGCTACTACCAGGAAGGCGGCGGCTTCGGCTCCTTCGGCGCGGGCTTCGTCATGCGCGCGGCGGACGTGCTGCAGGCCTTCCCCGTCTTCGTCTTCGCCATCGCGCTGGTGGCGATCTTCGGCCAGAGCCTCGAGAGCATCATCGCCGCCATCGCCTTCGTGAACACGCCGATCTACCTGCGGCTCATGCGGAGCCAGGTGCTGGCGATCCGCAACATGCGCTACGTCGAGGCCTCCTACGTCTCCGGCGCCTCCGATCTGATGATCATGCTGCGCCACATCATCCCCAATTCGATGGCGCCGATCCTGGCCCAGCTTTCGGTCAACATCGGCTGGTCGATCCTGCTGACGGCGGCGCTCAGCTTCGTCGGCGCCGGCGTCGTCGCGCCGACGCCCGAGTGGGGCAGCATGATCGCCATGGGCTTCCAGAACATCATCACCGGCCAGTGGTGGCCGTCCGTTTTCCCCGGCATCGCGCTCGCGGTCACCGTGTTCGGCTTCGCGCTGGTCGGCGCGAGCGTCGAGGTGCTGGCGGACCCGGCGCGCAGGCGCGCGCTCGCCGGCACGCTCCGCGAGCGGAAGAAGCCGGCGTAGGCCCGGGCGATGCGAATCCTCCGCTACATCGGCCGCCGCTTCCTCTTCATCGGCCCACAGCTCTTCGGGATCATCCTGGTGAGCTTCCTGCTGGTGAAGCTGATCCCGGGCGATCCGGCGGTGATGATGCTGGGCCCGTTCGCGACCGAAGAGCAGCTCGCCATGCTCAACACGGAGATGGGGCTCGACGGCACCATCATCGACCAGTTCTGGATCTACCTGCAGAACCTGGTCCAGGGCGATCTCGGCACCTCGTGGCAGACCACGAAACCCGTCTTCGACGATCTCGCCATCCGCTTCCCCGCCACGCTGGAGCTGATCACGCTCTCGCTCCTGCTGGCGCTGCTGATCGGCATTCCGCTCGGCGTCGCCGCAGCCTACTTCAAGCGCTCGATCGTCAAGAAGTTCTCCGACTACTACGGCCTGCTCGCCGGCTCGCTGCCGGACTTCTGGCTCGGGCTGATCCTGATCTACCTCTTCTACACGGTCATGCAGGTGGCGCCTGCGCCGCTCGGGCGCATCGACTTCGCGGTGCTGCCGCCGGCGCCGGTCACCAACTTCCTCATCATCGACAGCCTCATTGCCGGCAACTGGCAGGCGCTCTGGTCGACGCTGGGCCACCTGGTGCTGCCGGTGATCACGCTCGCCGTCATCAACGCGGGCCCGATCCTCAAGATGACCCAGGCGAGCATGGAGCGGATGCTGGAATCCGACCTGATCCGCTACGCCGAGATGTGCGGGCTGCCGAAGCGGATCGTGATCCGCAAGGCGTTCCGCAACTCGCTGCCCTCGGTGGTGACCATCGTGAGCGTGCTCTACGGCTTCCTCATCGGCGGCGCGGTGCTGGTGGAGATCGTGTTCAGCTGGGGCGGCGCCGGCCAGTACGCGGTCCAGGGCGTGCTCAACGCCGACATCAACCCGGTGCTGGGCTTCGTGCTCTTCTCGGCGATCCTCTCGCTCATCATCTACCTGGTGGTGGACTTGATCTACTTCGCCATCGACCCGCGGATCAGGGGCTGAGAATGGCCGCCTCCACCGAGACGACAGTGGCAGAGCAGGCGCGCGCGCCGGGGACCACGATGCTCGACATCGCCGGTCTCAACGTCACCTACCCGGTCTACGAGGAAGAGCCGGTGCGCGCGGTGCGCGACCTCGACCTCAGCGTGCGCAGCGGCGAGATCGTGGGGCTGGTGGGCGAATCCGGCTCCGGCAAGACGACGCTCGCCCGCGCCGTGATGGGGCTGCTTACCCAGCCCGGCCGCATCGACGGCGGCTCGATCCGGTTCGACGGCAAGGACATGCGTGCGCTCTCGGAGAACCAGCTCCGGGCGATACGGGGCCGGGACATCGCCATGGTGATCCCGAACCCCCGCAGCGAGCTCGACCCGCTGATCCCGGTCGGCAAGCAGATCGCCGCCGTCGCCCGCGCCCACCTCGACATCGGCCGCGCCGAGGCCGACGGGATGGCGCTCGACATGCTGAAGGCGGTGCACATTCCCGATCCCACGCGGCGCTTCCGCGCCTTCCCGCACGAGCTCAGCGGCGGCATGGCGCAGCGGGTGGTGATGGCGATCTCGCTGGTCTGCTCGCCCAAGTTCGTGATTTCGGACGACGCCACCAGCGGCCTCGACGTGACGGTCCAGGCGCAGGTGCTCGACCTGCTGCGCACGCTCGTGCGCGAGCACGACACCTCGATGCTCTTCATCACCCGCGACATCGGCATCACGGCCCACTTCTGCGACCGGGTCGCCGTGATCTACCGGGGCGAGATCGTCGAGTTCGCGGAGACCGCGCGCTTCTTCGAAAACCCGCAGCATCCGTACAGCGTCATGCTGCTCGCCGCCTTCGCCCACAACCCGGCGCTCAGGAACAAGTGGCACAAGCCGCTTGCCTCGACCGAAGCGATTGCCGGGCGGGCCTGCCAGTACGCGCCCCGCTGCGTCCACCGCGAGGACGCGTGCGACGAGCGCCACCCCGACCTGCGCGAGCTCGGCGCCCGCCACCACGTGCGCTGCCACTTTCCCGTGGAGCGGGTGGCATGAGCGCCGTCCTCACCGTCGACGGGCTGGTCAAGCACTTCCCCATCGCGGGCTCGCGCTCCGTGGTGCAGGCGGTGAACGGGGTGAGCTTCTCCGTCGCCAAGGGCGAGACGCTCTCGCTGGTGGGTGAGTCCGGCTCAGGCAAGACCACCGTCGGCCGCTGCGTGCTCGGTCTCATCAAGTCGACCGACGGCTCCATCGGCTTCCACGGCAGACCCATCGACAAGCGGCGCAACATCCGCTCGCGCGAGCTGCGCGGCAGGCTGCAGCTCGTCTTTCAGGAACCCGCCGAGTCCCTCGACCCACAGGTGCGGATCGGCAACACCATTGCCGAGCCGCTGCGCTCCTTGGGCACGTCCCGCTACGACCAGCGCAAGCGCGTGCGCGAAGTCGCGCGCCGCGTGGGTTTGCGGGATTCGACGCTGGAGCAGTTCCCGGCCGAGCTGAGCGCGGGCCAGCAGCAGCGCGTCGGCATCGCGCGCGCCATCGTCACCGACCCCGAGCTGATCGTCCTCGACGAGCCCACGTCGGCGCTCGATCCCACGGCGCGGGCGGAGATCATCGACCTGCTGATCCGCCTGCAACAGGAATTGGAGACCGCGTACCTCTTCATCAGCCACGACCTCAGCACGGTGCGCTACCTCAGCCACCGGGTCGCGGTGATGTACCTCGGCATGATCGTGGAGCTGGGCACGGCCAAGGAGCTCTTCAGCCACCCGCGCCATCCCTACAGCGTCGGGCTTCTCTCGTCGGTCCTGCTGCCCAACCCGAACCTCAAGCGGGAGAGCGCCGTCGACCTCGCGGGCGAGATCCCGAGCCCCATCGACCTGCCGACCGGCTGCTACCTGGCCGGGCGCTGCCCCTTCGCCGACGACAAGTGCCGCAGCGAGATGCCGGCGGAGGACACGGTGGCCGAAGGGCACACCGTCAACTGCTTCAAGCACCGCGACGCGCTGCGTGGCCACGAGGCGCTCGACTATTTCGACGACTTCCAGGCGGAGACGGAAAAGCTCCTCGGCGCGGGCCGGCGGTAGGCGCTCTACAGTCCTCGCTCAATCCTCCGACCGCTCCACCGCGCGGAAGGGGTGGCGGGCGCGGTGCATGTTCACGGCGTCGAAGACGGCGGGGAAGGTGGGCCGCTCGACGTAGGCGCCGTCGCCCTCGTTCGCGCGAAGCTCCGCGCCGTCCCACACCAGCCGTCCCCGGCTCACGGTGGCGCGGGCGACGCCGCTCACGGTCATGCCCTCGTAGATGTTGAAGTCGTTGTTCTGGCGGTGGGTCTCGGCGGAGATCGTGCGCGTGGCCTCAGGGTCCCAGACCACGATGTCCGCGTCCGAGCCAACCTTGATCGCACCCTTTCGGGGATAGATGTTGAAGATCTTCGCGCAGTTGGCCGAGGTGATGGCGACGAACTCGTTGGCCGTGAGCCGGCCGGTCTCGACGCCCTGGTCCCAGAGCACCGACATGCGGTCCTCGACCCCGCTGGTGCCGTTCGGGATCTTCGAGAAGTCGTCCTTGCCGAGGTCCTTCTGCCAGTTGCAGAAGGCGCAGTGATCGGTCGCCGTGGTCTGCAGGTTGCCGGACTGCAGGCCGCGCCAGAGCGCCTCCTGGTGCTCCTTGGGCCGGAACGGCGGGCTCATCACGTAGGCGCGGGCCGCCACCGGATCGGGGTCGTAGTAGACGCTCTCGTCGATCACCAGGTGCTGGGCCAGGCACTCGCCATAGACCCGCTGCCCTTCGAGGCGGGCGCGGGTGATCGCCTCCAGCGCCTCGCGGCAGGTGACGTGGACGATGTAGATCGGCGCGTCGAGGAGCTGGGCGATGCGGATGGCGCGGTTGGCGGCCTCGCCCTCGACCTCCGGCGGGCGCGACTGCGGGTGGCCCTCCGGCCCGGTGACGCCGGCCTTCAGCAACTCCTGCTGCATCATCCAGACGAGGTTGCCGTCCTCGCAGTGGACCGTGCAGAGCGCGCCCAAGTCCCGTGCCCGCGCGAAGCTCAGCATCATCTTCTCCGCATCGAGCATGATCTCGCCCTTGTAGGCCATGAAGTGCTTGAAGCTGTTGACCCCGTGGTCGCGGGTCAGCGTCTCCATGTCCTCGCGAATCTCGTCGTTCCAGTTGGTGATGGCGACGTGGAACGAGTAGTCGGACGGCGCCTTGGCCGCGCGCTGCTGCCAGGTGCGGAAGGCGTCCATCGGCCGCTGGTCCGGCGCGGGGATGACGAAGTCGATGATCATGGTGGTCCCGCCCGAGAGGCCGGCGGCGGGGCCGGTATAGAAGTTATCGCCGGTCACGGTGTCCATGAAGGGCAGCTGCATGTGGGTGTGCGGGTCGATACCGCCCGGCATGACCAGCGCCTCTCCGGCATCGACGACATCGGCGTCGGCGGGCACGTCGATGGCGGTGCCGATCCCCTGGATCTTGCCGTCGGCGCAATAGACATCGGCGCGGTAGCGCTCGTCCGCAGTCACAACGGTGCCGCCCCTGATCAGCGTCGACATGGCTCCCCCCTTATCGGCCCGGCTGGACCGTTGCCGCGTCTCATTCATCATCTTAGCCTACCCCGACTCAGGCCCGAGCTTCTCGCCGGAAGCTGGGGGGCAGCGACGGAGTGGAGGCCCGAGGATGGAAGCGCAATGCGAGCAGGAGGTGAGGGGCTTCCACACCTTTCTGCGGGATTGGCTGGCCGGCGCGGTGCCGCGAAGCGCGGAGACCTTCGCCCGGTTCTCCGGCGCGATGGACGCTGGCGTCGAGGTCATAGGCCCGCGCGGCACGGTGACCGGGCGCAAGGCGCTGGTAGACGAGTTCGAGGGATTGCACGGGCAGCTCGCCGCCGACGCCGACGCCTTCGAGATCTGGATCGAGAATTTCCGTTGCCGCTGGGCGGCGGGCGATCATGCGCTGGTGACCTATGAGGAATGGCATCGGCGCCAGGGCGCGACGTCCGCGCGCCTCTCCTCCGCCCTCTTTCGCCGCGAGGCGGCGGCGCCCTGCGGCGTGGCGTGGATGCACGTCCACGAGACCTGGCTGCCGGGCCTCGCGCCCGACGGCGGCGAGCGGTTTCCGGAAACCTCGTAGGCGCGCCCATGCGAGCACCGCAGGTCATGCAGCACACGCCGACGCCCGTTGAGCCTCCGTCCCCGGCCGGCACCGTGCCTCTCGAAGCGATCCACACGCGCGAGCGCCAGTTCACGCGCATCTTCACGACGATGTACGGCCAGAAGCACCGCGCCCGGACCCGGCTGCCGGTCAAGACGCAGGCCGTGCGCATGCACGATGCCGGTGGGCCGGAGGTGCTCCGCGTCGAGGACGTCCGGGTGCCGGACCCCGGCGCCACCGAGGTGCGGGTCGTGCAGAAGGCTGTCGGGCTCAACTTCCTCGACACCTACCAGCGCCGCGGCCTCTTCCCCTCGCCGGGGTTGCCCTGGGTCGTGGGCTTCGAGGGCGCGGGCGTCGCAGAAGCGGTGGGCGGGGCGGTGAAAGCGCTCAAGGAGGGCGACCGCGTCGCCTACGCGAGCACGCCGCCCGGCGCCTACGCGGGGCTCCGCACCATCGCGGCGGACGCGCTGGTCACGCTGCCGGACGCCGTCGAATTCGAAGAGGCCGCGGCCACCATGCTCAAGGGAATGACGGCGGAATACCTGGTTCACAAGAGCGGCAAGGTGGAGCCGGGCGATTCCGTGCTGGTGCATGCAGCGGCGGGCGGCACGGGCCTGCTGCTCTGCCAGTGGCTCGCCCATCGCGGGGCCATCGTCATCGGCTGCGCGGGCAGCGACGAGAAGCGCGCGCTTGCCGAGGCCAACGGCTGCCGCCACGCCATCGACTACCGGCGCGATGACGTCGCCGCCCGCGTCGCCGCGCACACCGGCGGCGAGGGCCTTGCCGTGGTCTACGATTCCGTCGGCCGGGATACCGCCGAGGCCTCCGTCGCCTGCCTTCGCACCGGCGGCACGCTGGTGCTTTACGGCAGCTCGTCGGGGGCCGTGCCGCAAGGCGTGCTGTCGGCGGCAGCGGCGAAGTCGATCGAAATCGTGCGCCCCGGCCTCTTTCAGGAGAACGCTACGCCCGCCCTGCTCCAGGAGCGTGCGCGCGCGCTGTTCGAGGTGCTGGAGAGCGGCGCGGTCGCTCCCCTGATCGCTCGCCGCTACGCGCTCGCCGATGCGGCGGAGGCGCATCGCGACCTCGAGGCGAGGCGCACGACCGGGCAAAGCGTGCTGATCCCCGGTTGACGCGAAGGCGCGTTGAGAGAACCGGACATATGCACTATCACGGGGCCGCACCAACACCATTGCGCGGGCACGGGAGCTGTACATGAGCAAGCCGACAGTCATGATCACGGGCGCCGGAATCGGCATCGGCGAGGCGACGGCCCTGGCCTTCGGGCGGGCCGGCTTTCACGTCTACGTCACCGACGTGCTCGATGAGGAAGGGCAGGGGACTGCCGCCGCCATCGAGGCAGCCGGCGGCAGCGCGAGCTTCAGCCGTGTGGACGTGACCGACACGGCCAACGTCGATGCCGCCGTCGCTGCGGCCGAGGCCGCGACCGGCCCGCTCGATGCCGTGATCGCCAACGCCGGCATCGCCCACAAGGTGCCGTTCGCGGAGATGAGCGACGAGAAGTGGGACCACACCCTGGACGTGGACCTCTCGGGCGTGTTCCGCCTGCTGCGTGCCGCAGCGCCCGCGATGCGCGAGGCGGGGCGGGGTGCGATGGTCGCCGTCTCCTCGGTCATGGGCACGACCTGGGGCTGGCACGACCACGTGCAGTACAACGCGGCCAAGTCCGGCGTGGTGGGGCTCGTGCGCGGCCTCGCCTGCGATCTCGGCGGCGACGGCATCCGCGTGAACGGCATCGCCCCCGGCTTCATCAAGACCGCGCAGGCGCTGTCGACCGAGCACTCGCTCGGCCTGCCCGGGCTGGAGGCGGCCGCCGAGTACATCCCCCTCGGCCGTTACGGCGAGGCCGACGACATCGCCGACGTGATCCTCTTCCTCTGCTCCGACGGCGCGCGCTACGTGAGCGGCCAGACCATCATCGTCGACGGCGGGGTGACGGTCGGGCGCTATTAGGGGGAGCGGCGGGAGCCCGCCAGGGCTGGCCACTCAAGCGGTGGACGGCTGGCCGATAATCGCGCCCTTGCGCAGAAGCGTGAGGACGGCGGCGAGAGTTCCGATCGCGGCGACGGCCATCACCGCGAACAGCGCGCCGAAGCCCCAGCTCGCGTGAATGCCGGCAATGACCGGCAACGTGAAGGCCATGACCGAGAAGGTTACGATGTAGCGGATGGAATAGACGCGGCTGCGCCACCCGCTCCTGGTGATCCTGCTGACGAGCACGTCGATAATCGGGATCTGGCCGAACACCACGAGCATGAATGCGATCGAGACCACCAGAGCGGCGACGCCCGTGAGCTGGTACATGAGCGCGAAGAACGCCGCCTGCAATCCCGTGACGAATACGAAGACCGTGCGCACCGAGTGGCGATCGACGAGATAGCCCACCACGAGCTGCGCCAGCGCCGCGACCGCGAACACCAGGAACGCGTAGCCGCCGACCGCGGTGGCGGACGGAGCGATCTCGCCCAGCCGTTCGTCGAACACCTTGGGCAGCGCGAACGTGGTGCTCTGGAAGAGCAGGCCGCCGATGGCGGCCGCGATTACGATGATCGAGAGCACCCGCACGAACGTCGCCCGATCGACGGGCGGGGTGTCGGCTGCGCTCGTCTTCGCGGCTGCACCGCGCGCGCGTGCGCCTGTCGGGCTTGTACGCCCGGTCCAGACGAAGACCGCGTAGGCGATTCCCAGGCCGATGGAGACGGCGCCCGGCACCACGAACGCGTTGCGCCAGCTGCCGCTGTCGATGAGATAGCCGGTCAGCAGCGCGGCGATGGCGATCCCCAGGTTGCCGAACACGCCGTTGATGGCCAGCGGAAGGCCGGTCTTCCGCCGCCCGTGCACGACCATCGCGAGCCCGACCGGGTGGTAGATCGCGGCGAAGACGCCTATGGCGAACAGCCCCGCTGCGATCTCCGTGGGCGTATCTGCGAGCGCCGTTGCGATCGAGCTCGCCCCGATGCCGACGAAGAAGATGATCATCATGCCTTCGCGGCTCCACTTGTCCGCGATCCATCCGGCCGGAATCGAAGCGACGCCGAAGGCGATGAAGCCCGGCGTGGCGTAGGGGATGAGCTCCGCGTAGCTCATGCCCCACTCATCGGCGAGCCTGAGTGCCGCGACCGTCGCGAAGATCAGCACAAAGAGATGATCGAGCAAGTGTCCGATGTTGAGGAACGCGAAATTCAGGCGGTCGCGCGGCATGTCGATCCTCGTGGTGAGACGGTCGTGAGGTGCGACGACACTTCCCCCGGTTCTCGCGGTTCCGGGCTCTCCGAATCCCTCGAACGGATTGGCGAGGATAGCCGCCCGTCGGCACGAAGACCAAAGAGCCCGTTGGGGCATTGGCGCTCCACGCCGCACGCGGCATAAGATGTAGCTTGGGTTCACCCGGTTGGCGCGGGAGCGCTTGACCGGAGCAGACTGGTTGCGCCAGCCGGTGCTGGCGCTCGTGAGGCAAACAGGGAGGAATCCATGACCTTGAACGGACGAAACACGACTTCCGGGACTCAAGCGGCGGACGGCGCCGAGACTCTGAGTGCCAAAGGGCAGGATCGTCGGACGGTACTGAAGGGCCTCGGGATCGGCGGCGCGGCGCTTTCGGCCGCATCGCTGTTCAGGCTGCGCCACGCATGGGCTGCCGAGGGTGGGCGGATCACCTGGGCGAAGCCGCTCGAGACCACGATGTTCGATCCGCAGACGGCGATTCTCGGCTCGTCCTGGCAAACCCTGCACATGGTCTACGATTCGCTCGTGGACATGGACGAGCACCTGAATCTCATCCCGAGCCTGGCGGAGTCCTGGGAGCAGACGTCGCCCACGACGTACGTCTTCACGATTCGTCAGGGCGTGAAGTTCTCCAACGGCCGCGACATGACCATCGACGACGCGGTCGGCAGCATCCAGCGCCTGCTCGACCCCAAGACCGGGTCCTACTGGACGCTGGAGATGGGCGACGTGAAGGACGTCAGCAAGGTCGACGATCGCACCATGCAGATCGAGCTGAACGCGCCCCACACGCCGCTGCTGCATGCGCTCAGCGCGACCATGGCGTCGGTCATGCCCATGGAGGAGATCAACGCCGGCGCTTTCGATGCCTCCAAGGAGATGATGGGAACCGGCCCCTTCATGATCCAGTCCCACGTTCAGGACGACCACTGGATCCTGGCGCGCAACCCGCACTACTGGCGGCCGGGCCTGCCGAAGGTGGACGAGCTGATGATCCGGATCATGCCGTCGGACCAGGCGCGCATCGCCGGACTTCGCGATGGCTCGGTCGACATCGCGAGCTTCGAGGCGAGCCCCGACGCGCCGCTGCTGCTGCAGAACATTCCCAACGTTCAAGTCAACGTGGAAGACGTGACCAACTTCTACTTCTTCGCCATGAACGCGGTGTGGGAGGAGTCGCCGTTCAGCAATCAGAAGCTGCGTCAGGCGGTCGCGCTGACCATCGACCGCGACACGATCCGCAACGTCGCGCTCGGCGGCGCCGGCGAGCCCACGGCAGCGATGGCGCCGGCGTTCCAGAAGTGCGACACGGACCAGCTCGGCTACTGGAACCGCGATATCGAGAAGGCCAAGGCGGTGCTCGCCGAATCGGGCGCCGAGGGGACGGAGTTCGAGCTTCTCGTCCGCAACCTGCCGGCCGACATCCAGATGGCCCAGGTAATCAAGGTCAACACCGCCGAGATCGGGCTGACCGCGAACATCTCCGTGGTCGACGAGGGAACCTGGGTAACCCGGGCCTGGGTCGACAATCCCAGCATCTTCGAGGCGATGGTCACCTGGTACGCCGGGTACTCGGATCCGGTGATGGCGACGCTCTGGTGGAATCCGGAGAAGGCGGGCTTCACCGCAGGCCACATGCCGATGGTGCCGGAGCTCAACACGCTGATGGACGACGCCTACGCCCAGCCCAACGGGCCCGAGCGCGATGCCACCCTGCAGGCGCTCTGCAGCAAGATCGACGAGGTCGCAGTCAAGGTGCCGCTCGTGACCCGGCAGGACACCGTCGCCTTCCGCAGCGACAAGATCAAGGCCAGCATCGTCCACACTGAGGGATACGTGAACACGCTGCGCGGCGTCGAGGAGTACGAACGGCTCTAGTGGCCGCCTCGCCCTAAGCCGCCTTTTTCATGTCCACAGTGGCGCGGTACGCGCTGGTACGAATTGCCAGCGCGTGCCTCACCCTGTTTGGCGTCGCCGTTCTCATTTTCGGGGCGATCCACGCGCTGCCCGGCAGCTTCGAGGATGTCCTGATGCCGCAGGCGCCGCAGGAGCTGCGCGACCAGATCGCGGCGCGCTACGGGCTGGACCGGCCCATCCTCGAGCAATTCGGTATGTGGCTCGGACGCGCCATCCAGGGCGATCTCGGCGTCTCTCTGATTACGCAGCAGCCAGTGGCCGCCGAGTTCGCCCGGCGGCTCCCCGTGACCGTGGAGATCGCGGGCCTCGCGACGGGGATCGCGCTCCTGGTGGGCGTGCCGCTCGGCGTGCTGTCGGGCCTCACCGGCCACCGCCGCCTGGTGCCGGCCACGAGCCGTCTGGTCGGCGGCTTCGCCATGAGCGTGCCGGACTTCGTGGTGGGCGCCGGGCTGCTCTACGTCTTCAGCCGCTATTCGCTCTGGTTCACGATCGGCGAGTGGACGTCCTTCGCGGACGATCCCATCGCAAACCTGCAGGGCGCGCTGTTGCCGGCCTTCGCCCTCTCGCTGCTCGGAATCGGTCTGATCCTGGCGACCGCCCGCCACGCCACCATCAGCGTGCTGGGGCAGGACTTCATCATGGCGGCTGTGGCACGCGGCAAGCGGCCCCGCACGGTGGTGCGCCAGCATGTCCTGCGCAACGCCGGGATACCGGTCATCACCATCGTCGCGATCTATTCCGGCTATCTCCTCGGCGGCACCATCATCGTGGAGATGCTTTTCTCCGTGCCGGGCATCGGCCGCTATCTGATCTTCGGCGTGCTCAACCGCGACTACACGGTGGTTCAGGCCGGCGTGCTGATCGCCGCCACGTTCTTCATCTTTCTCAACATGCTCGCCGACGTGCTCTATGCCGCGCTCGATCCGCGGCTTGCCGGCAGCCAACGGCGATGACCCTGCTGTCCCGCCGCTATCTGCGCCTGCCCTTCGGCAACGACCGGTTGTCTCTGGTGGCGACGATCGTGCTGGTCCTGCTGGTTCTGGCCGGCCTTCTCGCGCCGCTGCTGCCGATTGGCGATCCCGAGGCCATCGGCGCGGGCCCCCGGCTGAGCCCGCCCGGCGGCGGCTTCCCGCTCGGCACCGACAATTTGGGCCGCCCCATGATGGCCCGGATCTTCGAGGGCATCCTTCTCACCTTCATCGTCTCCACGATCGCGGTGCTCATTGCGAGCGTCGTCGGCGCCGTTGTCGGCATGATCGCCGCCTACACCCACCGCGCGCTGGACGAGACGGTCTCGCGCATCGCCGACATGCTGTTCTCCTTTCCGCCGGTGCTGCTCGGCCTGCTCATCACCGCGATTCTCTCGCCCGGCATCCACAGCGCCGTGGCGGCGATCGTCCTCATCACCCTGCCGGCGATGGTGCGCGTCGTGCGTGCCGCGACTCTCGACATCGCGCGCCGCGACTTCGTCGTCGTGGCCGAGGTCGCCGGCGCCTCGTTCGGCCGGCGGCTGTTCATCCACCTCCTGCCCAACACCGCGGGCGTCGTCGCGGTGCAGACCGCCTACTCGATCTCGCTCGGCATGCTGATCGAGAGCGCGCTGAGCTTCCTCGGGCTCGGCGTCCAGCCGCCCAGCGCCTCGCTCGGCTCGCTGCTCCGCGAAGGCGCGCTCTACCTCGACATCGCGCCCTGGCTGGCCTTCGGCCCCGGCGCCTTCCTCGCGGCGGCGATTCTCTCCGTCAACCTGTTCGGCGACGGCCTGCGCGCCATCGTCGACCCCCTCGAAGCGCGCCCGTTGCGTTAGCGGAGACCGGCACGTCGTGACAGCGCTCGTGGCAATCAGCGACCTGGTGGTCGACTTCCGCACGCGGCAGGGGCGCGTGCGTGCGCTCGACGGGGCGTCGCTCACCGTTCGCGACGGGGAGAAGGTGGGCCTGGTCGGCGAAAGCGGCTCGGGCAAGAGCACGCTCGCCACGGCGCTAGGCCGCCTCCTGCCGCCCAACGCCGAGTGGGGATCGGGCGAGCTCATGGTCGCGGGCCAGTCCGTCCGGACGCTCGACGGCCCGGCGCTCAGGCAGCTCAGGAGCCACACCCTCGGCTATGTCTTTCAGGACCCCATCGGCACCCTCGATCCGACGATGCGGGTCGCGAATCAACTCGCCGCGGTGATGGAAGCCGGCGCGACCGGGGCGGATGTCGCCTCGCTGCTCGCCGATGTCGGGCTGCAGGATCATCGCCGCATCGCGCGCAGCTATCCGCACGAGCTCTCCGGCGGCATGGCCCAGCGCGTCTCGATCGCCATGGCCATCGCGGGGAATCCCAAGCTGATCGTTGCCGACGAGCCGACCGCCTCGCTCGACGCCTCCATCCGGGGGCAGATCCTCGATCTGCTGGTCTCGCTCTGCGCCGCCCACGGCTCCGCGCTCGTGCTCCTCAGTCACGATCTGCGGGCCATCGCGCACTGCTGCGACCGGGTCGCGGTCATGTACGGCGGGCGCACGGTCGAGGTCGGCGCGACGGCCGAGGTCTTTCGTGCGCCCGTGCATCCATATACCGAGGCGCTGCTGCGGGCGGCGCCGGGGCAGGAGAAGCTGGGCGGGCGGATCGAGCCGATTCCCGGGCTTCCGCCCATTCTCACCGGGCGGGCCGAAGGCTGCGCCTTCGAGCCGCGCTGCCGCCACAGGATCGACGCCTGCGCGCTGTCGCGGCCCGAAACCAGCGACGCCGGGGCGAGGCAGGTGATCTGTCACCGCGCCGAAGAACGCGTGCCGGCGGGGCCATGACCGAAGCGGTGGTCGAGCTGCGCTCGGTGGATGTGCACTTCGCCAGCGGTCCGCTCTGGGCGCGGCGGCATGTCCACGCGGCGCGCGACGTGAGCCTGGGCGTGGCCGAAGGTGAGACGCTCGGACTGGTCGGCGAATCGGGGTCCGGCAAGACCACCACGGGCAAGGTCTGCCTCGGGCTCATCAGGCCGACGACGGGCGATGTCGTCTTCGACGGCCGCCCGTTCGACTACCGGCGGCGATCCCGGCGCGGCTCGCTGGCTGCGGTGCTTCAGCATCCGCAATGGTCTCTCAACCCGAGGCTCCATGTCGGGACGTCGATTGCCGAACCGCTCGTCATCAACGGTTTCGGCAATTCGGAGGAGAGGCGGCGGGAAACCGGGGAGATGCTGGAGCGCGTCGGCCTGCAGCCCGTGCTGGCGAAGCGCTATCCCCACGAGCTTTCCGGCGGTCAGCGGCAGCGCGTCGCGATCGCGCGGGCACTCATCACCCATCCCAAGTTCGTCGTCTTCGACGAGGCGGTCTCCGCGCTCGACGTCTCGGTGCAGGCGCAAATTCTCAACTTGATCCGCGAGCTGCAGAAAGAAGCCGGCTTTGCCGCGCTCTTCATCTCGCACGACCTCGCGGCCGTGCGCTACGTCGCCGACCGGATCGCCGTGATGTACGCCGGCGAAGTCGTCGAGGCCGCCACGGCGGAGACCCTCTACGGCCGCGGGCTTCATCCCTACACGCGGGGCCTGCAGGCGGCGAGCGACCTGATCGAAGACGAGGACGCCCGGCTCGCGGATGCGAGCGAGGAGATCGCGAGCGAAGGCTGCCCGCTGACGCCCCGCTGCCCGATCGCCACCGATCTCTGCGGGACGACGCGGCCGATGCTGCGGTCCGTTGGCGACACGCTCGTCGCCTGCCACCACCCCGAGGGTCGCGGGGACCACGCCAGCCCGGCGGCTGGGTGACAACGGTCGCCTGCCTCACGAATCTCCGTCGCTCGAAACCCCGTGGCGGGCCTGCTGGTCGAAGAACGAGGCCCCGCTCGGCAGCTGCGGCAGCTCGAGCGCGCAGTCGATTGAGCGGACGCGCCCGGTGCGCTCCCCGCGAACGAGCCGTCCCTCGTAGAGGCTCGGCACCGGGTTGGGAGAGAGCGCCACCGCGTCCTCCGCGCTGTAGACCGAAATGTGGAGCGTCCGGGGCCGCGCGGAGCGGTTTGCGGCCGAGCCATGCAAGAGGCGCGTGTGCATCAGGCAGACCGACCCCGCCGGCCCGAGGCAGGTCTCGGCGGACGGCAGGGCCGCCTCGGCCACCTCGTCGGCCACTGCGCCCGTGAACACGCCGCCGTGCCAGAGGCTGTGGATGGGCCCCCGGTGCGAGCCGGCGAGAACCTGCAGCGGCCCGTTCTCCTCGGTGACCTCGTCCACCATCAGCAGCGCCGTGACGACATCGTCGTTGCTGTGCGGCGTGAACGAAAAATCCTGGTGCCACTTCACTGCGGTGTTCGCGCCCGGGAGCTTGGAGTTGATCTTGGTGTGATGCAGCTTCACGTTCGGCCCGATGAGGTCGGCCACGCAGTCGACCATGCGGCTCTCCACAGTGGCTGCGAGATAGGCCCCGGAGACCTCCACCGGCGCGTTGACCCGGCGAAGGCAGGGCGTCTCGGCGCTGTGGCCGGGCTCGAGGTCGAAGCGGGGCCTGCCGTCCACGGTATCGCCCCAGGCGGCGTCATGAGCGCGGCTCTCCTCCACCCAGGCGCCGAAGTCCTGCCGCAGCCGCGACAACAGGGCGCCGTCCACAGCGTCCTCGACCATCAGATAGCCGTTCTCACGGAAGAACTCGCGCTGGTCGGGGCGAAGCTCTGGCATCGGCTCTCCGGCGTTCAGGTGCGGGCGGCGTCCGTTCCGAGAAGCGCCGCGCGGAAGCGGTCCTTGAGATAGGCGCCGTCGCGGGGCGAGAGGACGCGGGGGAGCGGCCTGGCCTCCACCTTGACCGTGAGGAATGTCGGCCCCGGCACCTCGTGCACAAGCGGCAGCGCGGCGTGGAGGCCAGCCTCGTCCGCCACCTGCCGGGTCTCGGCGAAGCCGCAGGCCGCGGCGGCTGCGGCGAGATCGGTGCGGTGCGCGGTGTGGGTCAGTTGCATCCCGGTCTCGCCGTGGCGCTCGTTGTCGAGGACAACCAGCGCCAGGTTGCGCGGCGCCTGGGTGGCAATGGTGGCGAGGCTGCCGAGGCCCATCAGCATGTCGCCGTCGCCCGTCAGCACCAGCACGCGGCGTGCGGGTTGCGCCAGCGCGAGGCCGAGGCCGATCATCGAGGCGTTGCCCATCGCGCCCCAGAGCGAGAAATGGAGGGGGTTGTCGCCGAGGGCGGCGCAGTCCCAGTTCGCCGAGCCCAGGCCCGGGACCACCAGCAGGTCGCCCCGGCCTTCGAGCAGCGTCGCCACGACCGTGCGCCGTTCGAGGCTCGTCTCGGGCTGCGCCCTGGCGGTCATTCGTCGAAGCTCTTCGCGCCGATCACGCGCTGGCCGATGAGGACCGCGGTGGCGGCCCCGCTCTCGAAGGTGAGCGCGGCCGCGGCACCGATGGTCTCGAACGCCTCCGCCTCGTCATCCACGCGGTAGACGGCCACGCCGCATTGTTCCAGGTGGGCCGCCGAGCCCAGGCCCATGGGCAGCTGCCACGGGTTGGTCTCGCCCCACTCGCCCCGCATGGTGACGATGCTGAGGAAGGGGAAGCGGCACGTGCGGATCAGCGAGAGCGCGGCGACGCAGTTGCCGACACCGCTCGACTGCATCAGCAGCGCCGCGCGCTCGCCGCCGAGCCAGGCGCCGGCGATGAGCGCCGGGCCTTCCTGCTCATGGGCGAGCAGGACCGTGCGCATGGTCTCGTCGGCTTCGCATAGCCCGAGAAGCGCGGAGAGGCCGCCGTCGGGCACGTATGGGACCAGGCGCACGCCCGCGTCCCGCAGCGCCCGATGGGCGTGTGCGCCCCAGCCAGAGCTTCCGCCGGTCACCGGCAGTCCTGAACGCGAGGAGTGCGGAGGTTGGGCGCGCGGCCTACTCGGTGCTGACCTGGCCCTTGGCCTCGTCCAGCAGGCGCTCCATCTGCGTGCGGATCAGGTGACTGTCGGCCTCGATGCCCTTTTCCGTCAGGTCGCCGAGCACCTTGCGAACGACATCGTCGTCGCCCGGCTCCTCGAAATCGGCCATGACAACCTGCTTGGCGTAGGCCTCGGCATCGTCGCCCGCGATCCCCATCTTCTCCGCCGCCCACAGGCCGAGAAGCTTGTTGCGCCGAGCGACGACCTTGAACTGAAACTCCTGATCGTGCTTGAACTTCGCCTCGGCGGCTTTCTTGCGGTCGTCAAACGTGTTCATGCCCCAGGCTCCCAGCCGGTGATTGGACGCGCGCGCATTGTGCCAGAGCGGCCCGCGCCGGTCCACGGCGAGCGGCGCGCTCAGGGCGGGCAGGAGATATGTGCACACTCGTGATCCTGCGGCGTCCCGGCCACGACTGGCCGGTGCTCGTTGCCGCCAACCGCGACGAGATGATCGACCGCGCGTGGCGGCCGCCGGGCCGGCACTGGCCCGACCGGGCGCATGTGACGGCAGGGCAGGACGAGGTCGCGGGCGGCACGTGGCTCGGGGTCGGCGACGACGGCCTGGTCGCCGGCATCCTCAACCGGACGGGCGCGTTGGGGCCGGCCGCAGGCAAGCGCACGCGCGGGGAGCTGGTGCTGGATGCGCTGGACCATGCCGATGCCGCGGCCGCGGCCACGGCGCTTTCCGATATCGACGGCGACGCCTACCGGCCCTTCAACCTCGTGGTCGCCGATTCGGAGGAGGCGTTCTGGCTGCGCCACGACGGCGGCCGGGCGCCGGTCTGCCATGCGCTGCCCGAGGGTCTCTCCATGTTCACGGCGCGCGAGCGCAACGACCCGGACTCGGCGCGAATCCGCACGCATCTCGCCGCGTTCGAGGCCGCTCCGCCGCCCGATCCCGAACGTGGCGCGTGGGAGGAATGGGCTGCGCTGCTCGCACGCGGGGCCGGCGACTCGGGAGGCGATCCGGAGGCCGCCATGTGCATCGAATCTGCCGCTGGATTCGGCACGGTGAACGCCTCGCTTGTCGCGCTGCCGCGCCCCGGCCGGGCCGACGCCCGCCCGGTCTGGCTCTTCGCAGCGGGGCCGCCGAATCGCCATCCATTTGAAAGTGTTGAGATTTAAGGAGTCGCGCCGGCGGCTGTTCCGCCATTCCCGTTGCGAAGGGCGAGGACAGGCGATTGTACAAGCCCCTTGATGTGACTATGTTGACGAGGTAGCGGGCGCGGGGTTTTTCCCATCCTGGCGCCGCGCCCCCACATTGAGGATCACGACCATGTCCCGTCGCAGGCGAATCTACGAAGGGAAGGCGAAGGTCCTCTACGAAGGACCCGAGCCCGGCACCCTGGTCCAGTATTTCAAGGACGACGCCACCGCCTTCAACAACAAGAAGCAGGGCGTGATAACCGGCAAGGGGGTGCTCAACAACCGCATCTCCGAGCACCTGATGGCGCGCCTCAACGAGATCGGCGTGCCCACGCACTTCATGCGCCGGCTCAACATGCGCGAGCAGCTGATCCGCGAGGTGGAGATCATCCCGGTCGAGGTGATCATCCGCAACTATGCCGCCGGCACGCTGGTCAAGCGGCTCGGCCTCAAGGAAGGCGCGCAGCTCCCGCGCTCGATCGTCGAGTACTGCTACAAGAACGACGAGCTCGACGACCCGCTGGTCTCCGAGGAGCACATCACCGCCTTCGGCTGGGCGACCCCGCAGGAGCTCGACGACATCCTCTCCATGTCGCTCCGCATCAACGACTTCCTGAGCGGGCTGTTCCACGGCATCGGCATCAGGCTGGTGGACTTCAAGCTCGAATTCGGGCGCCTCTGGCACGGCGAGGACCTGCGCATCGTGCTCGCCGACGAGATCACGCCCGACAGCTGCCGGCTGTGGGACATCGAGACGAACGAGAAGCTGGACAAGGATCGCTTCCGCCGCGATCTGGGTCGGGTCTCCGAAGCCTATCAGGAGGTGGCGCGCCGTCTCGGCCTGATGCCCGAGGCGGTGGTGCACGACGCGGTGGTGCACGAGGCGGTGGTGCACGAGGTGGGCGAGCGCGACGGCGACGAGCGCGCGTGAGAGCCCGAATCCACATCACCCTCAAGCCCGGCGTTCTCGACCCTCAAGGAAAGGCGATCGCGAGCACGCTCGCGCGCATGGGCTTTGCCGGCGTGGACGGCGTGCGCCAGGGCAAATACCTCGAACTCGATCTGGCCGAGACCGACCCGGCAGCTGCGCGCGAGCAGCTCGACGCCATGTGCGCGCGCCTGCTCGCCAACACCGTGATCGAGGACTACACCATCGACATTGCCGAATGAGCTGGCGCCCGACAACCCGAGTCAACGCCCCCACCTCTCTCCAGCCCGCTCCGCCTCCGGGGGCGGAGAGGCAGAACCCGCCGGTGTCGTCTGCGTCCCTCCTCTTCCCATCCGATTCCCCGCAACATGGTCCGGTGCACAGGGCGCAGAAGCCGCGCCAGGATCGCGCCATGTATCGTGTGAGCGAGCAGGGGACCGCGGTGCGCGGCATGATCGGCGGACGTTCGCCGGCAGGGAGGCGGCCGCCCGTCGGACCGGCTCGTGGCGCCGTCGTCGCGGCCCGAGCCTCGGCTGCCCGTCTCACTTTGTCTCGGTTTGTCTCGGCTTGTCTCGGTTTGTCTCGGCAAAATTGGCTAAAAAAGTGCCTCCGCGCCATCTCACTTCCCCTTGTTCCGCGCGGCGAATATGGCGCGCTGCGACGCCGCCCGGCCGGAAGGGCGGCATGAGGGCCGCCGTCATCGTCTTTCCCGGCTCCAACTGCGACCGCGACGTCATGGTGGCGCTGGAGGCCGCTGCGGGCCGGGCGCCGGCGATGGTCTGGCACGACGAGACGACGCTGCCGGCCTGCGACCTGATCGTGCTCCCCGGCGGCTTCGCCCACGGCGACTATCTGCGCGCAGGCGCCATGGCGGCGCGCTCGCCGGTCATGGCCGACGTCGTGAAGCGGACCGAGGCGGGCGTGCCGGTGCTCGCCATCTGCAACGGCTTCCAGGTGGCGACGGAGGCCGGGCTTCTGCCGGGCGCGCTGATGCGGAACGCGGGGCTGCGCTTCGTCTGCCGCTGGGTGAGCCTGCGCGTCGACGAGGCCGAGAGCCGCTTCACCGCAGGCTACGAGCGGGGGCAGGTGGTGCGCATGCCGGTCGCCCATCACGACGGCAACTATTGCGCCGACGAGGAGACGCTGGCCCGGCTGGAAGGCGAGGGGCTTGTCGCCTTCCGCTACGTGGACGAGGACGGCAAAGCCGCCAACAGCGCCAATCCCAACGGCTCCGCCGCCGACATCGCCGGCATCCTCAATCCGGCGCGCACGGTGCTTGGCCTCATGCCGCATCCCGAGCGGGCGGCGGAGTCCGCGCTCGGCGGCGCGGACGGGCGCGTCATGTTCGATTGCCTGGTGGAGGCGCTCTCGTGAGCGGCGTCGTGCGCGCGATGCCGGACGTGCCGATCACGCCGGCGCTGGTTGCCGAGCACGGGTTGAGCACGGACGAGTATGCCCGCATCGAGCGGGTCATGGGTAGGGCGCCCAACCTGACCGAGCTCGGCGTCTTCTCGGCGATGTGGAACGAGCACTGCTCCTACAAGTCGTCGCGCGTGTGGCTGCGCAAGCTGCCGACCGAGGCGCCCTGGGTCATCTGCGGGCCGGGGGAGAACGCCGGCGTCGTGGACATCGGCGACGGGCAGGCGGCGGTCTTCAAGATGGAGAGCCACAACCACCCGTCGTTCATCGAGCCCTATCAGGGTGCGGCGACGGGCGTGGGCGGCATCCTGCGCGACGTGTTCACCATGGGCGCGCGGCCGGTGGCGAGCCTCGATGCGCTCCGCTTCGGCGCGCCCGGCCACCCCAGGACGCGCCACCTGGTAGCGGGCGTGGTCGCCGGCATCGGCGGCTACGGCAACTGCATCGGCGTGCCCACCGTCGGCGGCTCCTGCGCCTTCGATCCCGCCTACGACGGCAACATCCTGGTCAACGCCATGACCGTGGGCGTGGCGCGGGCGGACCGCATCTTCTACGCGGCCGCCGAGAATGCCGTCGGCCATCCCGTGGTTTACGTCGGCGCCAAGACCGGGCGCGACGGCATCCACGGCGCGACCATGGCCTCGGCCGCCTTCGGCGAGGGCACCGAGGAGAAGCGCCCGACGGTACAGGTCGGCGACCCCTTCACCGAGAAGCTGCTCATGGAGGCCTGCCTCGCGCTGATGGCGACGGACGCGATCATCGCGATCCAGGACATGGGCGCGGCGGGGCTTACCTGCTCCTCGGTCGAGATGGCGGACAAGGGCGGCGCCGGGATCGAGCTCGACCTCGACAAGGTGCCGGTGCGCGAGAGCGGCATGACGCCCTACGAGATCATGCTCTCCGAGAGCCAGGAGCGCATGCTCATGGTGATCCGCCCCGAGGCGGCGGACGAGGCGAGGGCGGTCTTCGAGAGGTGGGGTATCGACTTCGCCGTCATCGGCCGGGTGACGGAGACGGGCCGCCTCGTGCTGAAGTCCGGCGCCGCCGTGGTGGGCGACCTGCCTGTGCGCCCGCTGGTGGACGAGGCGCCCATCTACGAGCGCGCTTGCGAACTCACGCCGAGGCCGGCGCCGCTGGCCGTGGCGGCGGCGGACGAGGCGTCCGCGCCCGAAGCGCTGGACGCCCTGCAACGGCTGCTCGCCGTGCCCGACCTCTGCTCCAAGCGCTGGATCTGGGAGCAGTACGACCACATGGTGATGGCCGATACGGTGCAGCCGCCGGGCGGCGACGCGGCGGTGGTGCGCGTCCACGGCACGCCCAAGGGCCTGGCGCTGACGGCCGATTGCACGCCCCGCTACTGCGCCGCCGATCCCGCCTCGGGCGGGGCGCAGGCGGTGGCGGAGGCCTGGCGCAACCTGACGGCGGTGGGGGCGCGGCCGCTCGCCATCACCGATTGCCTCAACTTCGGCAACCCCGAGCGGGCGCACGTCATGGGCCAGTTCGCGGGCTGCATCGAGGGCATGGCCGAGGCCTGCCGGGCGCTGGAGTTCCCCGTGGTCTCCGGCAACGTCTCCTTCTACAACGAGACCGAGGGCGCCGGCATCCTGCCCACGCCTCAGATCGGCGGTCTCGGCCTGATCGCCGATCTCGAGCGGATGTGCGATCCGGCGTTCAAGTCGGCGGACGAGACGCTGCTGCTGGTGGGTGGTCACGGCGAACATCTGGCCCGCTCTCTCTACCAGCGCGAGATTCAGGGCCGCGAAGAGGGGCCGCCGCCTGCCGTCGACCTCGCCGCCGAGCGGCGCCACGGCGATTTCGTGCGCCGCCAAATCGAGAGCGGGCGAGTCACCGCCTGCCACGACATTTCCGACGGCGGCCTGCTGGTGGCGCTCGCCGAGATGGCGCTGGCGGCGCTGGACGCGGGCCGCGTCATCGGGGCGCGGATCGCCGTGCCGGCCGACGTGCCGAACATGGCCGGCTGGCTCTTCGGCGAGGACCAGGCGCGCTACCTGCTCAGCGCACCGTCAACGGACGCCGAAGCGCTTGTCGCAGAGGCCGGGAGCGCCGGCGTTCCGGTCTCGGCCGTAGGCTTCACGGGCGGGGCCGCGTTGACAGTGGAGGGCGCAAGTGCGATATCGATAGCGGCGCTCCGCCGCATCCACGAAGCGTGGCTGCCGGCCTACATGGCCGGCGAGGCGGTGTCGAGCGCCGAGGCAACCACCTGAAGAATCCGTCTGAGAGCACCGCCGATGCCCATGGACATGCAGGAGATCGAGCAACTCATCCGCGAGGCGTTGCCGGATGCCCAGGTCCATATCGACGATCTGCGGGGCGACGGCGACCACTACGCGGCGCGGGTGGTCTCGGCCTCGTTCGAGGGCAAGTCGAGGGTGGAGCAGCATCAGATGGTCTACCGCGCGCTGCGCGGGCGCATGGGCGATCAGCTGCACGCGCTCGCGCTACAAACCAGCGTCCCGACGGACGCCTAACGTACTGGAAACGAAAGGGGATTTCGAATGATGGAGGCCACGACCAGTGCCCCGGTCGAGAACCGCATCAGGGGCCTCATCGACGAGAACGATGTCGTCCTCTTCATGAAGGGGACGCCCGTGTTCCCGCAGTGCGGGTTCTCCGCCACGGTGGTGCAGATGCTCTCGCTGCTCGGCGTGCGCTTCAAGGGATTCGACGTGCTCGAAGACCCTGAGGTCCGCCAGGGGATCAAGCATTTCAGCGACTGGCCGACGATCCCGCAGCTCTACGTCAAGGGCGAGTTCGTGGGCGGCTGCGACATCGTCCGCGAAATGTACGAGACCGGCGAGCTTTCGGAGCTCCTGAGCACCAGGGGCGTCAGCGTCGAGCCTCGCGTTTGACCCCACTGCCGCCTGCGGCGATCGCCAGCTACCACGCCCACGTCTATTACGAGCCTTCCACGCGGCAGACGGCCGCGCAGGTGAGGACTGCGTTGATCGCACGCTTCCCCGTGCGTCTCGGGCGCTGGCGCGACAAGCGCGTGGGGCCGCATCCCATGCACATGTTTCAGGTGGCCTTCGAGCCGGCCCTCTTCGCCGAGTTCGTGCCCTGGCTCATGCTCAACCGCCGGGGGCATTCGGTGCTGGTTCACCCCAACACCGGCGACGATCTCGCCGACCACCGCGACTACCCGCTCTGGCTCGGCGAGCGGCTCGCGCTGGATTACAGCGTGTTCGACTGAGAGCGCCGCTCAGCGCTCCAGCCAGAGTTCGGCCACCGGGCCGCTGCCGCCGGCGAGCGGGTCGGTCTCGGGCAGGGGAACGCGCGCGACGGTGGCCCTGATCGCAGCCATCTCCGCTTCGCCCACGACCTTCAGCTCCAGGCCTTCGGTATCGTCGCGGGCGTCGGAGAGCGCTGCGTCCTGGTCCGACAGAACGCAGAGGTCCGGCTGCTGCCCCGGCGGGTAGGCGCCGACGCTGACGTAGCCGGGCTTCTCGTCGAGCCGCGCGTGCGCCACGCCGGCGGGGATCAGCACGGCGTCGCCCGCGTGTACGTCCACCACCGGCCCCTCCGGCCCGCCGAACTGGAGCCGCGCGCCCCCGCGCGCGCAGCCCACGACCTCGTGGGCGATCGAGTGGTAGTGGTGGAAGGGGAAGGTATCGCCGCGGAAGCCGTCGCCCCAGCCGTTGGCTTCGAAGTGGCGCTCGACCGAGGCTTCCGGCTCGTCGCCGCCGACGTCGATGGCGCCGCGATAGACGATGAGCGGCAGCGCCCCGTTGTTGGGGCTCGTGCCGGCTTCCTTCAACAGGTGATGCTCGAATGCCAACGTGCCCATCTCGCTCCTCCCTCGCCCTCATTTCCTGAGGGCAGACAAAAGCGGGGATGAAGCGCCCTGTCAATCGGCGGGGCAGGGGAGCCTGCGGGGCGGCGTCTACCGCGAGTAGTACTCGATGACGAGATTGGGCTCCATCGTCACCGGATAGGGCACGTCTGCGAGCTTCGGCGCGCGGACGTAACGGCCTTCCATCCGGTCGTGATCGACCTCCAGATAGTCGGGCACCTCGCGCTCCGGCGAATCGATCGCCTCCAGCACCAGCGGCAGCTGCTTCGAGCGCTCGCGCACCGTGATGCGGTCCTCGTCCTGCACCAGGTAGCTCGGAATGGTCACCCGGCGGCCGTTGACCAGGATGTGGCCGTGGCTCACGAACTGCCGCGCCGCGAACACGGTCGGCACGAATTTCATCCGGTAGACGACGGCATCGAGGCGCCGCTCCAGCAGGCCGATCAGGTTCTCGCCGGTGTCGCCCTTGCGGTCGCCGGCGATGTGATAGTAGCGGCGGAACTGCTTTTCGGTGATGTTGCCGTAGTAGCCGCGCAGGCGCTGTTTGGCCGAGAGCTGGACCCCGAAATCCGACGGCTTGCGCCGCCGCTGGCCGTGCTGCCCTGGCCCGTAGTCGCGCCTGTTGGTCGGACTCTTCGGGCGGCCCCAGAGGTTGACCCCGAGGCGGCGGCATATCTTGTATTTCGACTGCTGTCGTTTGCTCATCGTGCCCGTGCCGGTGGGAGAATCGCGGATGCCCGCGGCCTTCGGCGGCGAGCCGAGCGCACTATAGCCGCCGCCGGTGCGGTGTCAATCGACCGAAGGTGGTGTTTCGCGCCGAGGCCGCCCGCTGGTGAGCGCGCGCACGACGCCGCGCAGCGTCTGCACGTCCTGGCGGGTGAGCGAGACGCGCTCGAACATGGTTCGCATGTTGAGCACCATGCGGGGCCGCATCTCCGCCGTCGGGAAGAAGCCGCGGTCATCGAGCGCGCCTTCCAGATGTTCGAAGAAGTGCAGGACTTCGTCCTTCGTGGCGGGCCGCGCGCTCCCCGTCGGCGGCGGCGGTTCTTCGACCTCCTCCAGCGGACCGCTGGCGAGGCGCCACTCGTAGGCCATGATGAGCACCGCCTGGGCCAGGTTGAGCGAGGTGAAGGCGGGGTTGAGCGGAATGCGGACGATGGCGTCGGCCAGCACCAGCTCCTCGTTCTTGAGGCCGGCCTTCTCCGGCCCGAAAAGCAGGCCCAGGCGCGCGCCGCCCTCGGCCGCGTTGCGCATGGCGCTCACAGCCGCACGCGGAGCGAGCTCCGGCTTCAGCAGCTCGCGAGGGCGCGCCGTGGTGGCGTGGACGACGTTGAGGTCGGCCACGGCCTCTTCCACCGTCCCGCAAACGCGGGTGCCGTTCAGCACCGCATCGGCGCCCGAAGCCGCGCCGAGGGCCTTCACGTTGGGCCAGCCGTCGCGGGGCTGGACCAGGCGCAGGTCGGAGAGGCCGCAGTTCAGCATGGCGCGGGCGGCGGCGCCGATGTTCTCGCCGAGCTGGGTGCGCACGAGGATGACAGAAGGCGCTCCCTTCTCGACATGGGCCGCCGCGCGGCTCTTGCGCCGGTCGGTCCCCGCCACGGCTCAGCCCCGCGCTAAGCCCGGCGCCACAGCGTGCCCTCCGCCGTGTCTTCGAGGGTGATGCCTTCGGCCGCCATCGCGTCCCGGATGCGGTCGGCTTCGGCGAAATCGCGCTGCGCCCGTGCGGCGGCGCGCGCCGCGATCAAGGACTCGATCTCGGGCTCGCTCATGCCGTCTTCGTCTCCCGCGCCGCGGAACCATGCCTCCGGGTCCGCCTGCAGCAGCCCAAGCAGGGCGCCGGAGCCGCGCAGCGCAGCCCGCGCCTCCGCCCGCGCTGCCTCGTCGCCGGCCCGGTTCAGGTCTCCCGCGAGCCGGTGAAGCGCAGCGAGCGCCTTCGGCGTGTTGAGATCGTCGCAGAGCGCGGCCTCCACCTCGGGATCGACGGCGTCCTCGACCCCGTCGGCCGCCGTCCCTGCGTTGCGAAGCGCGGTGTAAAGGCGGTCCAGGTTGGCGCGGGCCTGGCGCAGCCCGTCGGCGCTCCAGTCCATCGGGTGGCGATAGTGCGTGCTCAGGAGGACCAGCCGGATCACCTCGCCCGGCGCCTCGTCAAGCGCATCGCGGATGGTGATGAAGTTGCCGAGCGACTTCGACATCTTCTCGCCTTCCACGGTGAGCCAGCCGTTGTGCACCCAGTGGCGGGCGAAGGGCACGCCGGGGCAGGCACACTCGCTCTGTGCGATCTCGTTCTCGTGGTGGGGGAAGACCAGGTCGATCCCGCCGCCGTGAATGTCGAGGGTGTCGCCGAGATAGGCGCGGCTCATGGCCGAACATTCGATGTGCCAGCCGGGCCGCCCCCGCCCCCACGGGCTCTCCCACCCCGGCAGGGTCTCGTCGCTCGGCTTCCACAGGACGAAATCGGCCGGGTCCCGCTTGTAGGGTGCGACCTCGACGCGGGCGCCCGCGATCATCTCGTCGCGGTTGCGGCCGGAGAGCGCGCCGTAGCGGGGGGAGGACGGCACGTGGAAGAGAACGTGCCCGTCGGCCTCGTAGGCGTTGCCGGCTTCGATCAGCGTTTCGATCAGGGCGATCATCTCCGCGATGTGCGCCGTCGCGCGCGGTTCTGCGTCGGGCGGCAGCGCGCCCAGAGCAGCGATGTCTTCGTGGAAGGCCCTGGTGGTGCGCGCGGTGATCGTCGCGATCGGCTCGCCGCTCCGGCGCGACGCCTCGTTGATCTTGTCGTCGACGTCCGTGATGTTCCTCACGTAGGTCACGGAGGGATAGAGCCGCTTCAGCACCCGATAGAGCACGTCGAACACGACGATGGGCCGGGCGTTGCCGATGTGGGCGAAGTCGTAAACCGTAGGTCCGCACACATACATGCCGACATGGCCGGGGCGGACGGGCTCCAGCGGCTCGCGCTTGCGCGTCAGCGTGTTGTGCAGCGTGAGCGTCATGGCTCAGTTGGCCCCGCGATAACGGTTGGTGATGGGGTAGCGGCGGTCCTTGCCGAAGGAGCGCAGCGTGAGCTTGATGCCGGGCGGCGCCTGCCTGCGCTTGTACTCGGCGATGTCGAGCATCCGCCAGATGCGTTCCGCGGTTTCCGCCGCGTGGCCGCGGGCGACGATTTCCGCCGTCGAGCGTTCCTCCTCCACGAGGCCGCGCAGCACGTCGTCCAGCACGTCGTAGGGGGGCAGCGTGTCCTGATCGGTCTGGTCCGGGCGCAGCTCCGCGCTCGGCGGCTTGTCGATGATCGCTTCGGGGATCACCGGTCCCTGCGGTCCCCTGAGCCCCTCCATCCAGCTCCGGTTGCGCCAGCGCGCCATCTCGAACACGGCGGTCTTGTAGACGTCCTTGAGGACCGAGTAGCCGCCGCACATGTCGCCGTAGAGAGTGGCGTAGCCCACCGACATCTCGGACTTGTTGCCGGTGGTGAGCACCATGTGGCCGAGTTTGTTGCTGATCGCCATCAGGATGACGCCGCGCACGCGCGCCTGGATGTTCTCCTCGGTCTCGTCCGCGTCCCGGCCTTCGAAGAGCGCGGAGAGCATGCCACCCAACGCGTCCACCGCCGGCTCGATCCCCACCACCTCGTAGCGGACGCCGAGCAGGCGTGCGCACTCTGCGGCATCGTCGAGGGAGGATTGCGCCGTGTAGCGGGACGGCATGGCGACGCAGAGCACGCGGTCCGCGCCCAGCGCGTCGACCGCGACGGCGGCCGTCAGCGCCGAATCGATGCCGCCCGAGAGTCCGATCAGCACGCCGGGGAAGCCGTTCTTGCCGACGTAGTCGGCGAGTCCCACCGTCATGGCGCGATAGGTGGCGGCGTGGCCCTCCGGCAAGGCGTCGCGCGGGCCCGGCTTGCAGGCCCAGCCATCGCCCTCGCGCGACCAGTGGGTGAGGGTGAACGATTCCTCGAACGCCGGCGCCTGGGCGGAGAGGCTGTTGTCGGCGTTGAGCACGAACGAGGCCCCGTCGAAGACGAGCTCGTCCTGCCCGCCCACCTGGTTCGCATAGATCAGCGGCAGCTCGGTCTCGGCGATGCGGGCGATGGCGAGGTTGAGCCGCGTGTCGCCCTTGTCGCTCTCGAAGGGGGAGCCGTTGATCGCGATCATGATCTCGGCGCCCGATTCCGCGAGGCACTCGGCGACGTCCGGGAACCACATGTCCTCGCAGATCATGACGCCGAGGCGGACGCCGCGAAACGGGATCGGTCCGGGCAGGCCTGCGCGCGCGAACACACGCACCTCGTCGAAGACCCCGTAGTTGGGGAGCTCGTACTTGTAGCGTCGCGCCGCGACCGCGCCGCCTTCGAGCAGGAGTGCGGCGTTGTAGAGCTTGCCGTCGTCGACCCAGGGGGCGCCCAGGAGGAGCGCCGGGCCGTCGTCCGCGGTCGCCGCCGCGAGCGCGTCGACGGCAGCGCGCGTCTGCTCCTGGAACATCGGCTTGAGCACGAGATCCTCAGGCGGATAGCCGGTCACCACGAGCTCGGTGCAGACCACGAGATCCGCGCCCTGGGCCGCAGCCTCCGCGCGGGCGCGGAGGATGAGCGCCTTGTTGCCCTCCAGGTCGCCCACGGTGGGGTTGAGCTGGGCGAGCGCGATGGTGAGCGTGTCGGTCATGATCGGGTGAGCATCAGCGGAGGCCCCGGCGGCTGCCGGCGCGCCCTATCGCGAACGGGACGTGTCCTCTTCGCCATTGCGCAGCAGGAACTCGCGACCCAGCTTGACCCGGGCGGTGCCGTCGTAGTCGACAATGTCCGCCGTCGCAAATGTCTCGGACCAGTTCTCGGGCAGGAACGAGCCCGTGCCGATCACGTCGATCGGTGCGTTCACGCTGGCCATGACCTTGCACTTCGCGGGGCTGAAACCGGAGCTTGCGACGACCTTCACCTTCTCGAAACCTGCATCGTCGAGCGCCGCTCGCAGGTGGAAGAGCGCCGCTGCACTCACGCCCGTGCCGTTCAGCCAGCGCAGCTCGGCCTCGGTACGGTAGTCGCGCACGGCGTTCGGGCTGTAGCGCTCGAGCACGGCGTAAGACTTCGCCATGTCCAGGCCCTCGACATAGCGGCTGCCGTGCGTGTCCAGGCGGATGCTCAATTCTCCGCGTTCGACAAGCTCGGGGAAGCGCCGGCACACGGCGAGCGTGTCGCTTATTTCCTGCCCGTAATAGTCGACCAGCACGGTCATCGGCTCGCCCTCGAAGACCTCGTGGTACATCTCCGCAGCGCGCAGCGTGGAGCCCGCGTAGCCGATGAAGGCGTGGGGCATGGTGCCGTAGCCCCGTTGATTGCCGAAGTAGTGCGCGGTCGCGTCGGTGGCGTTGCCGATGAAGCCGACGGCGCCGCATTCCTCCTTCGCCGCCTTGGAGCCGACGCTCGCGGCATAGGCCATCATCTCGGCCATCTCGAGGCCCGCGCAGTGGCGCGCATCCATCGCCAGGAACCCGACCTTGGGCAGGGTCCGTGCCATGGCGTAGGCGTTGTAGGCGGCCACGCAGCAGGCGCCGAGGCGCTGCAGATAAAGCGTTTCGAGATCGACGAGATGGCGGAACGAGCCCGAGAGATAGATCAGCGGCTCGCCTGCGCCGACCCACTCGCCTTCGTCGAACTGGCAGTTGATGGTGAATTCGGTACCGCGCTCCGCTGCGACCGCATTCAGCCACTCGATCATCAGGCGGGGCGCGAAACAGACCGGCCGTCTCAAGAACAACGCGTAGGTGACCCGGGCGTCGCCGAAGCGCCCGATCGCCTTGCGCGTGCGCGTGAAGTAGTGGTCCGTGTAGCGGGCGACCTCGCGGTCGCGCGGGCCGTTGTGGGTCAACATCGCGACCCCGGATCGTCTAGCCGTGCAGCGCCCGCGGCTGCACCGTGGACGCCCGTTCCTCCCTCAGGTGCTCCGCGATGAGGAAGGCGAGCTCCAGCGCTTGCGATGCGTTGAGCCTCGGATCGCAATGGGTGTGGTAGCGGTCGGAGAGATCCTTCTCGGTGATCGCCTGGGCGCCACCCAGGCACTCGGTCACGTCCTGGCCGGTCATCTCGAAGTGGACGCCGCCGGGGTGCGTGCCCTCGGCCCTGTGCGCCGCAAAGAAGCGCCGCACCTCCGTCATGACCTGGTCGAAAATGCGGGTCTTGTAGCCGTTGGAAGACTTTATCGTGTTGCCGTGCATGGGATCGCAGGCCCACACCACGTGGCGGCCCTCCCGTTCAACGGCACGCACCAGGGGCGGCAGCCTGGCCTCGACGGCCTCGTGGCCCATCCGCGTGATGACCGTGAGCTTGCCCGGCTTGTTCTGCGGATTGAGCCGGTCGATGAGATCGAGCAGGTCATCCGGCTCGAGCGTGGGGCCCGCCTTGAGTCCGAGCGGGTTGCCGACGCCGCTCAGGAAGTCGACATGGGCACCGTCCGCCTGGCGCGTGCGATCGCCGATCCAGAGCATGTGCGCCGAGCAGTCGTACCAGCCGCCGGTGGTCGAATCGATCCTGGTCAACGCCTGCTCGTATTCCAGAAGCAGAGCTTCGTGCGAGGTGTAGAATTCGGTCTCGCGAATCTGCGGCGAGGTTTCCTCGGTGAGCCCGCACGCCGCCATGAAATCGAGAGTGTCCCCGATCTGATTGGCCAGCGCCTCGTAGCGCGCGCCCTGCGTGCTCTCGGAGACGAAGCCGAGGTTCCAGCGGTGCACGGCGTGGAGGTCCGCATAGCCGCCCTGGGCCAGCGCGCGCAGCAGGTTGAGCGTGGACGCAGACTGGCCGTAGGCGCGGAGCAGACGCTGCGGCACCGGCGTCCGCTCCTCCTCGTCGAAGGCCATGCCGTTGACCATGTCGCCGCGGTAGGCGGGGAGCGTGATGCCGTCCACGGTCTCGGTGTCCGACGAGCGGGGCTTGGCGAACTGGCCTGCGAGGCGCCCCACCTTCACCACCGGGAGCTTGGCGCCGTAGGTGAGTACCACGGCCATCTGCAGCAGGACGCGGAACGTGTCCCGCACAGTGTCCGGGTGGAACTCGGCGAAGCTCTCGGCGCAGTCGCCGCCCTGCAGCAGGAAGGCCTTGCCTTCGCAGACCCGCGCCAGGCGCTCCTGCAGCCTACGCGCCTCGCCGGCGAACACCAGCGGGGGCGAGGTCTCGAGGCGCTCTCTTGCCGAGGCGAGCGCGGACGCATCGGGCCACGTCGGCTGCTGCTTGATCGGCAGTCCTCGCCAACGGCCGGGATGCCACGTGCCGGGCATGTCGTACTCCCGCGGAATTTATATCGTTGTGGCCGTGCTATACGCCCGAACCGCCCGTCTTGCCAGCATTTTCCACAGCCCGACGGCGACGGCTGCCGGCCGACCTGAGCCTAGGCGGCCTGGGTGGCAGTCTCCGGTACCGGCTCGTACATGGTGACGAACTCTTCGGCTGCGGTCGGGTGCACCGCCATGGTGGCGTCGAACTGAGCCTTGGTCGCCCCGGCCTTGACGGCGATGCCCAGCAACTGAACGGCTTCGCCTGCGCCGTCCCCCACCATGTGGCAGCCCACCACACCGTCCGAGGCGCGGTCGACGACGAGCTTCATGAAGACGGTCTCCTCCCGCCCGGTGAGCGTGTGCTTGAGCGGGCGGAAGCGGGTCTTGTAGATGTCCAGAGCAGGGAAGGCTCGGCGGGCCTCCTCCTCGGTCAGCCCCACCGTGCCGAGCTCCGGCGTGGTGAAGACGGCCGTCGCGATGTCGCGGTGATCGGGTGTCTGCGGGTTGTCGTTGTAGAGGGTCTCCGCAATGCAGCGGCCCTCGTGGATCGCCACCGGCGTCAGGTTGATGCGGTCGGTGACGTCGCCCACGGCATAAATGCCAGCGACGCCCGTGTGCGAGTTGGCGTCGACCGGGATGGCGCCGCCTCCGGCGGTCTCGATGCCCGCGGTCTCCAGCCCGAGACCGGCGACGTTGGGCTTGCGCCCGGTGGCGAACAGCACCTGATCCGCCTCGACGACCTCGCCCGTCGTGGTCGTGACCGCGATGGCCGAGCCCGCGCGGGCGAGGGCGGTTGCATTGACGTTGAGCCGCAGATCGACCCCGCCCTTTCGCATCTCCTCCGTGAGCACCTCGCGCAGGTCCCGGTCGAAGCCTCTGAGCGGCAGCTCGCCGCGGTAGAGCTGGGTCACCTGCGCGCCGAGCCCCTGCATGATGCAGGCGAACTCGCAGGCGATGTAGCCGCCTCCCACGATCACCACGCGTTGGGGGAAAGCAGGCAGGTCGAACATCTCGTCGGAGCTCACGGCGAGCTCGATGCCGGGGATGTCCGGCATCGTCGGCCGGCCGCCGGTCGCGATTACGATGGTCTCGGCGCGGTGCGTCTCGTCACCCACCGCGACCGAGTGGGCGTCGAGCAGGCGGCCGGTGCCGCGGATGTAGGCGGCGCCCGAAGTATCCAGGAGGCGCTGGTAGATGCCCTCCAGCCGGTCGAGCTCCGTGACCTTGGCTTGCACCATCTCCCGCCAGTCGAAGGAGCGCGTGCCCACGGTCCAGCCGTAGCCCGCGGCGTCCTCGAAGTCGTGGCTGAAGTGAGACGCGTAGACGAGCAGCTTCTTCGGGATGCAGCCCCGATGGACGCAGGTGCCGCCGAGGCGGTCGTTCTCGATCACCGCCGCGCGCGCGCCGTAGCCTGCCGCGCGCCTGGCGCAGGCCACGCCGCCCGAGCCGCCGCCAATTACAACAAGGTCGAAATCCGCCATCAGTCCCTCTCATTTCGAGAGCTGCCACATCTGGTTTCCCAGCGATGAGCGTTCGAGCGACGGCCTGGGCGTTCTGGCAGCGTGTTGGCTCGCCCATGGCGAAGCGCGTGCCTCTGTCGCTCGCCGACTGGGACAAGCCCGGCCATGACGTGTCCGGGCGCTGGGCGCATGGATATAAACCTCTCGAACGGGGCGCTACGCCGTCGCCCGCGCGTCGGCCATGGAGGCCGCAACGTCGTCCCAGCGCCGGCAGGCGGAATAGTGCGCCGCCTCCACCTCCAGCAGCGGCGGAACCGCGTCCTGGCAGGCGTCCTGGCGGATCGGGCAGCGCCCGTAGAGCGGGCATTCCGGCTTCGGGTTGATCGCCGTCGGGATCTCGCCCTCGATCACGTAGGGGTCGGGGCGGCGGTGCGGGTCCGGGAAGAGCACCGCAGAGAGAAGCGCGCGGCTGTAGGGGTGGCGCTGGCTCTCCATGATGATGTCGGTCGGCGCGTGCTCGACGATATGGCCCAGGTACATGATCGCGATGCGGTGGCTGATCTTGGCCACCGAGGTGAGGTCGTGGGAAATGAAGATGTAGGCGGTCTCCGTCTCGTTCTGGATCGCCTTCAGCAGGTCCAGGATCTCCGCCCGCGCCGAGGGGTCGAGCATGGAGGTGGGCTCGTCCAGCACCACGAACTCGGGCTCGGTGACAAGCGCGCGCGCGATGCCGACGCGCTGCTGCTCGCTCGCCGTGAGATCCGCCGGGTAGTAAGTGAAGACGTCGCTGCCGACGCCGACGCGCTCCAGCATGGCGCCGACACGGGGCCTCCGCTCGGCGCGGCCCACGCCGTGCAGCGCGAGCGGCTCGTCCACCGTCTGGTAGACCGTGAGCCTCGGGTTGAGCGAGCCGAAGGGGTCCTGGAAGACCAGCTGCATCCGCGCCCGGAGGTCGCGCAGGGCGGCGGGGTCGAGCTCGCTGATCTGCTGGTCGCTGAGCGCGATCCGCCCCTCTGTGGGCTCGATCAGCCGGAGCACGCAGCGGCCGACCGTGGTCTTGCCTGAGCCGCTCTCGCCGACCAGGCCCAGCGTCTCCCCACGCTCCAGCGTGAACGAGACGTTGTTGACCGCGATCAACTCCTCGTCCTTGCCGACCATGAAGATCTTGGTCAGGTTCTCGACCGTGAGCAGCGCCACCGCGTCTCATCCCCTCGTAAGCGGCGCGCCGCCTTCGCCGCTGCGCCGCCTCCCTATCGCAAGCGCGCAGTGCGGGCAAGGGCGGCGCCGTGTCCGCTCATGCGCGCCCTTCCATCGAGCGGGTCATTCCGGCTATGACGGCGCCCATGACTGAAACGATGACCGACCGGGCCTTCTCCGCGGACGAGATGATGACCGTCGCCGCAGCCCGGCTCATCGACAACGGCACGGTCTGCTTCGTCGGCATCGGGCTGCCGAGCGCCGCCGCCAACCTCGCCCGCGCGACCCACGCGCCCGATGCCGTGCTCATCTACGAGTCCGGCACCATCGGGGCGAAGCCGGCCGTCCTGCCGCTCTCCATCGGCGACAGCGAGCTTGCCGAGACCGCCGACTTCGTGGTCTCCACGTCGGAGGTCTTCCGCTACTGGCTGCAGGGCGGGCGCATCACCGTGGGCTTCCTCGGCGCCGCGCAGATCGATCGCTTCGGCAACATCAACACGACCGTGATCGGCGACTACGCGGCGCCGAAGGTACGGCTCCCCGGCGCAGGCGGTGCGCCGGAGATCGCGTCGCTCGCCGGTCAGGTCTTCGTCATCATGCGCCAATCGAAGCGCGGCTTCGTCGACAAGGTGGAGTTCGTGACCTCGGCCGGCCACCTCACCGGCGGCGACTGGCGCGCGCAAGAGGGCCTCCCCGGCCGCGGGCCCACAACGGTCATCACCGACCTCGGCATCCTGGAGCCCCATCCGGAGAGCCGCGAACTAACGCTCACCCACACCCATCCGGGCGTCGCAGTGGACGATGTGAGGGCCGCCACCGGCTGGCCGCTCGCCATCGCCGACGATCTCTCCGAGACGCCTGCGCCGGGCGACGCCGAGCTGGCCGCGCTGCGTGGCCTGCACGCGCGCACCGCCGCCGCCCGCGCGCTCGCGGGTTAATCCTCCGGGGCGAGCAGCCCAAGCGCGCGGAGCGCGGCGCAGGCGGCGCCGTAGCCGTTGTCGATATTGACCACGGCGACGCCCGGCGCGCAGGAGGCGAGCATCGCTCGCATCGCCGTGGCCCCGCCCTCGGCGATGCCGTAGCCGGTGGACGTCGGCACCGCGATCACCAGCCCCGGCACGAGGCCGCCCACCACAGACGGAAGCGCCGCGTCCATGCCAGCGGCGACGATGACGATGGGGAAGGCGCGGATCTCGTCGAGGCGCGCCATCAGGCGCCAGAGGCCGGCAACGCCCACGTCCCCGATCTCCTCTGCCGCGTGCCCGTGATAGGCGAGCGTTCGCGCAGCCTCGCGGCTCACCGGCTGATCCGAGGTCCCGGCGGAGACGATGGTGACGCGGGCAGCGCCTGCAGGCGCCGCGACCGTGCCGAAGACGCCGGTGCGGGACAGCGCCTCGTAGTTGATCCGCTCCGCGAGCGCGGCGGGCAGGGCGTCCCGCTTCTCCACATCCAGCCGGGTCAGCAGCAGGCTCCGCCCCGCCTCGTCCGCGCGCGCGAGGATGTCCGCCACCTGCTCTGGCGTCTTGCCCTCGCAGAGCACGGCCTCCTCGATACCGATTCGTGCGCGGCGTTCGAGATCGAGGGTGATGGCGCCGGACGTGCTCACGTCGGTAGCGCGGGCCTCGCGAAGGCATTGCCCATCCGGTAGGGCGCGAAGCTGACCGGCCCGGCGTGCTCGCACGCCGCGAACATGCCGGCGACGGTGGCGCCGAGCGCATCGCGCCGGCCCGCGCTCAGCGCGGCGAGGGTCGCCTCGTCAAGCTCGATGACGATGCCGGCCTTGCGCTTGCGGCAGCGCACCGTCTCGGGCCGCAGCTGCCGCGCGAGGTAGCGCTCGGCCGCGTGGATCGAGGCAAGATCGTCCGCCTCCACGCGGAGCCCGGTCTCGATCCGGCTCGAAAGACAGGGTGCGGCCGGCAGCCGCGCCAGACCGTCGAAGCCCAGCGAAGCCGCGATGGCGCGGACCTGCGCCTTGTCGATGCCGGCCTCGACGAAGGGGTGGCGCACGCCGTGATCCTCGGCGGCCTCCAGCCCCGGCCGCCAGTCGCCGAGATCGTCCGCGTTGGTGCCGGACAAAAGGGTCGCGTCCGTCCGCCCCGCCAGCGCGCCGTAGAGGTTGGTCTTGCAGTAGAAACAGCGGTTCGCCGGGTTCGCGCGGTAGGCGGGGTCGTCGAACTCTCCGGCATCGAGCACGCTGAGCCGCCACCCCTCCCGCGCGGCGAAGGCGCGCACCCGCGCGGTCGCTTCCGCCGGCACGGCAGGCGAGACCGCGTGGAACATCGCGCAGTCCGCGCCCGGTCTGCGCCCGGCGAGCAAAGCCAGCGTCATGCTGTCCACCCCGCCGCTGACCGCGACCGCGGCCCGGCCGATGCCGTCGAGCACCGCGTTAAGCCTGTCGACGCCGGGGCGCGCCCGTTCAGCCATCGTCGCCCCGCCTGAGCGCTGCCGCCTCGGCGCTTCGCCTGCGCTCCTCACGCACCGCGTGACCGGCGCTCTCCGCCAGATCGGCGAGTTCCGCCTTGGCGGTGACCGCGCCGCCTGGCCGGTGCGCGCGCTTCACCCGCACCGTGCCGCGGGCATCGCCCTGGTGCGCCGTATCCCGCGCCAGCGCGCTGCGGGGGACGTGCGACCAGCGGACGCCGAGCGTTGTGGTCTCCTCGAACACCGCATCCAGCGCCGCCTCGCGCGATGTCGCCTCGGCCAGCACCTGCACGGCGGCCAGCATGCGGCCCTTCTTGCCGTAGACCGGCCACTGCACCACGTCGAGGATGCCGGGCCTGGCGCGGAGGCGGTCGAGGCCCAGTGCAAGGTCCTCCGGCGTCTGGTCGTCGATCTCGAAGCGCAGCACGGCGACCGCTTCCTGCAGCGCGGCCGGCGCTGCCGGCGCGAACGCCAGCACGCGCAGCACGTTGCTGAGGCCGGGGAAGGTGCGGCTGCCGAAGCCCGTGCCGACGCCCACCAGCGTCTCCGCCTCTCGGGCCGGCCCCTGGCTCGGCGCGAGATGAGCGAGGATCGCCGCCCCCGTCGGCGTGACCCGCTCGCCGGCGATGCCGTCGTCGTGGGTGGCCAGTCCCCGCAGTAGGTGAACCACCGCCGGCGCCGGCACCGGCAGCAGTCCGTGGGCGCAGCGCACCCGGCCGGAGCCGAGGGGGATGGCGCCGCAGGACCAGCGCGCCGGCCCCAGCGCCTCGATCAGGTGCGCGGCGGCCACGATATCGACGGTCGCATCCCAGGCGCCGACCTCGTGGAACGTGACCTCGTTGGGGTCCATGCCGTGCACCGCGCCCTCGGCCTCGGCGAGCAGTGTGAAGATCGCGAGCGCGCGTCTGCGCACGGCGGGTTCGATGCGGGCGGCCTTCAGCCGGGCGCGCACGTTCGTCAGCCGCACATGGCTGTGCTCTTCGCCCTCTGGCGCCGTCACCTGGAAGCGCATGCCGGTGAGCGCTTCGTCCCCATGCGGGTCGATGGCGAACTCGACCGAGGGCGGAAGCCCCAGGCCGCCGAGCGCAGCCCGCAGGCCGTCCGCCAGCTCCGGCCGCGCATCGAGCACGGCGGCGGCGAACATGTCGCCCGCGATCCCGCCCACCGGGTCGAGGTGAAAGCGCGGCGGGCGCTCGCCCGGCGCCGGGTCCGCTACGTCGTCCGTGTCCGCATCCGTCGCCATGGGGGGCGGCGCGTCGTCCAAGGCTACTCTCCCTTGAAGACCGGCTTCCGCTTCTCGGTGAAGGATGCCACCCCTTCCGCAAAGTCGGCCGATGAGCGCAGCCTACCATAGGCCTCGCCTTCCAGTGCGATGGCGACGTGAAGCGGCGCGTCCTCTGCCTCGTTGAGCAGCTTCTTGGCGGTGCGCTGGGCGAGCGGGGAGAAGCCCTTCAGCTCGTCCGCCAGCGCATCGGTCGCGGCCGCGAGACCGTCGTCCGGCACGCAGTCCACCGCGATGCCCCAGGCGTGCGCCTCGGGGCCGGACAGGCGGCGCGCCCGCATGACCAGATCCTTCGTCCGCCCGACGCCGATCATCCGCGCGAGCCGCGCCGAGCCGCCGGAGCCCGGAATCATGCCGATGCGCTGCTCCGGCAGGCCCAGCAGCGCGCCTTCCGTCACGATACGGAAGTCGCAGGCGAGCGACAGCTCGAAGGCGACGCCGAAGCAGTAGCCGTGGATCGCCGCGATCACCGGCTGGCGGCAGCGCTCGGGCGCTGCGACGTTCTGCGCCAGCACCGCGAGCTGCTCCGGTGAGCGCGTCATGAAGCCCGGAATATCGCCGCCGCTGGAAAAGTGTTTGCCGCGCGCCCGGAGCACGATCACGCGCACGCGCTTATCGGCGTCGAGCGCGGCGAAGACGGCGGCAAGCTGGTCCCGCTGCGGCATGCGAACCACGTTGAGCGGCGGGCGGTCGAGCACGATATCGGCCCGCGCCGCCGCATGGTCGACCTCGACACGGAAACCGTCGAGATCGTCGAAGGGATTGCGCGCTGTCATGCACCTCTCCCGCAGCCTGCCGCTGCGCCGCCGCCATCGTCTTCTTCGTACTCGCCCGCGATCAGCAGGCGCCGCAACACCTTGCCCACCGGCGATTTCGGGATCGCGCGGACGAAGACGTACGCGCGCGGCCGCTTGAAATCGGCCAGCGTCGACGCGCGGCAGTGTGCGTCGAGCGCCGCCGCGTCCACCGTGCCGCCGCGCACCACGAAGGCCGCCACCTTCTGCCCCCAGCGCTCGTCGGCAAGGCCCGCCACCGCCGCCTCCGCCACGCCCGGGTGGACCGAGAGCACGCTTTCGATCTCGGCGGGCAGCACGTTCTCGCCGCCGGTGATGATCATGTCGTCGACCCGTCCCGTCACGAAGAGATCGCCGTCGCCGTCGCAATAGCCGACATCGCCGGTGAAATACCAGCCCTGCTTCAAAGCCTTGGCGTCCGCGTCCGGCCGCTGCCAGTAGCCGGCGAAGGCCTCCTCGCTCTCCAGGCTTGCGATCACCTCGCCCTCCGTCCCGGTGGCGACGATGCGCGCAGGCTCGCCCGCGCCGATCTCGACGACGCGGATGCGCTGGTTGATGCCGGCCCTGCCCGCCGAGCCCGGCTTGGCCGCCGCGTTCTGGTCGATGGTGAAGGTGTAGATCTCCGACGAGCCGTAGTGATTGACGAAAAGCTCCGGCCGGAAGGCGCTTTCCACCCGGCGCAGCAGCCCCTCGGCCATCGGCGCGCCGGCGAAGCCCAGCTTGCGCACGGACGAGACGTCGGCACCCGCGAACCCCGGACTCTCCAGCAGGTCGTAGTAGAGCGTCGGCACCAGGTAGAGGGCGGTGATGAGCTGGGCCTCGATCAGCTTGAGCGCGCCTGGTGCATCGAAGCGGTGCTGGCAGACGAAGGCGCCCCCCACCGGCGCCATGGCGAGCAGCGAGCGCACGCCCATGGTGTGGTAGAGCGGCATGACGCCGAGCGTCCGCTCGCCCGCGCGGTAGCAGTTCTGCGCGACGTGGGCGAGCGCCGCGGCCCGCTCGGCGCGGTGCGTGCGCGGCACGCCCTTGCCGCGCCCGGTGGTGCCCGAGGTGTAGAGCATGAGCGAGAGGTCGTCTTCGCCCGCGCGCGGCGTCGCTTCCGCCGGCGCCGCCAGTAGCTCGCCGAACGCGGCCGCGCCGTCGGCCCCTTCGCCGATCCCGACACGGCGGAGCGTTGGGGCACGGGCGGAGCCCGCGACGGCGGCCGCGGCGGATTCGTCGTAGGCCAGCGCCGCCGCACCCGAGTCCGTGAGGAAGTAATCCAGCTCTTCCGCATTGCTGCGCCAGTTGAGCGGCACCGCGACGACGCCCGCAAGCTGGCAGGCCCAGTGGAGCGCCGCCATCTCCCAGCGATTCTGCATGACCACCGCGAGCCGGTCTCCCGGCCGGAGTCCGAGCCCGCCGAGGCCGCCGGCGACGTGCGCGGCCGTCTCCAGCCACGCGGCATAGTCGAAGCGCCGCTCGCCATCGGCGACGGCGAGATTGCGCGGGGTCCGCTCGGCCGCCGCTATCAGCACCCGGCCGAGGTCAGTCATCCTCGCCCCGCCTGGCCTCCGCCGCCTCCATGGCCGCCGCCACGATCCCGGAATAGCCGGTGCAGCGGCAGAGATGGCCGCTCAGCAGCGCGCGCACCTCCGTCTCGTCCGGCGCCGGCCTGGTCTCCAGCCAGGCGTCGAGGGTCATCAGGATGCCGGCCGTGCAGAAGCCGCATTGCAGCGCGTGATGGCGGCGGAACGCCTTCTGCAGGTCGTTCAGCTCGCCGTCGGGCGCAAGGCCCTCCACCGTGTCCACGCGCCGGCCCTCCGCCTGCACCGCGAGCGTGAGACAGGCGCGCACCGGGGCGCCGTCGAGCCGCACCGTGCAGGCGCCGCAGACCCCGTGCTCGCAGCCCACGTGCGTGCCCGTGGCGCCCAGCTCGTGACGCAAAAAATCGCTCAGCAGCATGCGGGGTTCCGCCCAGCCGCTGGCCTCGCGCCCGTTGAGGGTGAGGCCCACGCGGTAGCGGCTGTCTGCGCCGATCCGCTTCATGGCCGCGCGTCCTTCGCCGCCTGCACCGTCCGCCTGCCCAGGCCCCGCACCAGCTCGCGTCGGTAGCGGGCGCTGGCCTGCGCGTCGTCGGCCGCATCGAGCGACCAGGCCAGTTCGTTGAGCGCGTCGTCGAGCGCGCTGCCGGCGAGCGCCGGCCAGTCCCGGACGACCGGCTGCTCGGCGACGCCGCCGACGCCGATTCTGATGCCGTTCGCTCTTGCGATGGCGGCGACGGCGACGATGGCGAAGTCGCCGTGCCTGCGCGCGAACTCGGTGAAGGCATGGCCCGCGCCCGGCTCGGCGGCGGGGAAGCGCACCGCAACCACCATCTCGTCCTCGCGGCACGCGGTCGACAGCATCCCGGTCTGGAACTCCGCGGCCGCCAGCGTCCGCGTGCCAGCCCGCGAGCGCAGCACCACCCCGCCCTCCAGCGTCGCGAGGCAGAGCGGCAGCTCCGCGCTCGGGTCGGCGAAGGCGATGGAGCCGCAGACCGTGCCCCGGCTCCGTGTCTGCACGTGGCCGAGCAGGGGCAGCGCCTCCGCCAGCAGCGGCGCGCGCCGGGCGAGGGCAGGCCACGCCAGCAGGCTCGCCTGGGTCGCCGCCGCGCCGACCTCGATACGGGTGCCGTCGTCGCTGACTTCGGCGCGGCCCGGCAGCCGCGAGATGTCGATGAGCACCGCCGGCTCCACCAGCCGCATGTTGAGCATCGGCATCAGCGTCTGGCCGCCCGCGAGCAGGCGCGCATCGTCGCCTGCCTCGGCAAGCGCCTCCAGCGCTTCGTCCTCGTCGTCGGCGCGCAGATAGTCGAAGGGCGCGGGCTTCATTGCTTGTTCGGTGGGCTCTCAGGCCCATGGATCAGGGCGGTGAGGCGGGCCGGGGTCAGCGGCAGGTCGAGGCTGTCTGCGCCCAGCGCGTCCGCCACGGCATTGGCGATGCAGACGGGCGTCGTCATGCAGTTGCCTTCGCCCACTCCCTTGGCGCCGAGCGGCGTCACCGAGCTCGGGGTGTCGTGGTGGAGGATGACCGGATCGGGCACCTCGCACGCCGTCGGCACCAGGTAGTCCGCGAGCGTGCCGGAGAGGAAGCTCCCGTCCTCGGAATAGGCAAGCTCCTCGTAGAGCGCCGCCCCCAGCGCATGGGCGAAGGCGCCCCTGATCTGGCCGTCCACCAGCGCCGGGTTGAGGCGGCGCCCGGCATCGTGGGCGGTGACGTAGCGGTCGATGGCGACGGCGCCGGTCAGCCGGTCCACCTCGACACCGCAGAAGTCGAAGATGAAGCTGAACGTCGCCGAGCTGTTGACCCGGTCGTCCTCGTCCGGCGGCGTGAGCTGGGGTGGGCTCCAGCGCGCGGTCTCGCGCAGTCCCGGCGGCACGCCGTCCGGCATACTGCCCGGCGACCAGTGGGGGAGCGATGCGATTCGCCTGAAGTCGAGATCGTTCTCCGGGTTGCCGGCGGCGAAGATGCGGCCCTTCTCGAAGCGCACGTCGTCCGCCGAACAGTTCAACTGCTGGCTTGCGATCCGGGCAAGGCGCTCGCGCACCCGCATCGCCGCGAGATGCGCCGTACCTGCAACGGCACCTGCGAAGCGGCTCGAGTAGTTGCCGGCCGCGATGGACCAGGGATCCCGCTGCGAATCGTGCTCGAGCGCGACCGTGATCCGGTCGGGCGCGAGGCCCAGCGCGTCGCCCACCACCTGCGCCAGCACCGTGCGGTGACCCTGCCCTTGCGGGATCGAATCGGCGGTCACCGTGACGGCGCCGAGCGGGTCCACCGAGACCGTGGCGTGGGAGACCGCGCCGTCCTTGGGCCCGGCCTTGCGCCGTTCCTCGGGCGTCAGCACCGTGGTGATGTAGCCCATGTTGGAGATGCTGGACTCCACCACGGCGGCGAAGCCGATGCCGTAGAGCCGGTCCTCCGCCCGCGCCGCCTCGCGCTTGGCACGCAGCGCATTGAGCGCCCCTTCCGCCGCGCCGCGATCCACCGTGGCCGGAAAATCGCCGGAATCGAGCACTGCGCCCGCGGCGGCGCGGTAGGGCATGGCGTCGGCCGGCACCAGGTTGCGGCGGATTACCTCCAGCGGGTCGAGGCCGAGGGTCAGGGCCACGCGCTGCATCAGCCGCTCCAGCGCGTAGTAGAGCTGCGGCCCGCCGAAGCCGCGGTTCAGCCCGGTCGGCGTCTTGTTGGTGACGACCACGCGGTTCCTCACCGCGAGGTTGGCGATGCGGTAAGCGCCGGTAAGATTGCCGTGGTTGCGGTAGAGTGTCGCGGGCTCCGGCGCCTTCAGGTAGGCGCCGCAGTCCTCCAGCTGGTCGAGGCGAAGCGCCGTGATGCGCCCGTCGGCGTCGGTCGCCGCCTCGATCCGCGTCACCCGGTTGGTCGCCGCGTTCGCCGCCAGCAGATGTTCCAGCCGGTCCTCGATCCACTTGACCGGGCGCCCGGCCTTCCGCGCCGCCAGCGCCATGGCGACGATGAACGGGACGACCGCCTGCTTCACCCCGAAGCTGCCACCGGAATCCGGCACCGAGCGCAGCCGGAGGCGTGGCCCCGGCACCTTGAGCGCCCGCGCCATGACCGGATGCAGCGTCATCGGCCCCTGGAAGTGGGAGAGCACGTCGTAGACTCCCTCGCCGGGGTCGTAGGCGGCGATCAGGCCGAGGCACTCGATGGGTGTGCACGAGTTGCGCGGATACCGCACCGTGGTCGTGACTGTGTGGGCGGCGTCGGCGAACGCCGCCTCCGGCTCACCGTAGCGGAACGCGCGCTCGCTGATGAGGTTGCTGCGCAGCGCCTCGTGCAACACCGGGGCCTCCGGGGCCAGTGTCGCTTCGGGATCGACGATCGCCTCCAGCGGCTCGTAGCGCACGTCGATCAGCGCCAGCGCATCCTCCGCCCGGTAGCGGTCCTCGGCCACCACGATGCCGACCGGCTCGCCGGCGTAGCGCACCCGGTCGGTGGCGACGCACCAGTGCTCCATGGGCTGGCGCACGCCCACGATGAAGGGCGTGGACCACGCCCGCGCGTCCTCGCCCGTAACAACCGCGTGGACGCCCGGATGCGCCTCCGCCCTTGCCGTATCGATGCCGAGAAGGCGGGCGTGTGGGTGGGGCGAGCGCAGGATCGCCGCGTGGCCCGTGCCGGGCGCCACCGGCATGTCGTCGATGTAGCGGCCGCGGCCCATGAGCAGGGCTGCGTCCTCGACGCGCTCCAGCGCCGTGCCGAGCGTGCGCATGGGCTGCGTTCGGTTGCCCGGCCCTAGCCCTCGTCCGACCAGCCGGGGATCAGTTCGTTGGACGGCAGCGTCTCGTCCACCGCCTTCTTCGCCGTCTCGGCGCCCGCCACGGGCAACCCGCCCGGTGGCAGCAGGCCGACCTGCACCAGCACCGAGGCCTGATCCCAATAGATGTGCTCGTGGTAGAGCTTGCCGCCGCGGAAGGCCACGATCGCCACCAGCGGCACGCTCACCGTCTTCCCCGTGGGCGCCACGCCCGGCAGCATCCAGTCGATTTCCTCGTTGTGGGTGAAGCTGAAGATCATCTCGTCCACCACCCGGTCGGCGCCGACGGTGCGCGAGAGCGGGGTGAGCGTCGTGTCCTTCGGCATCTTCGGGATGAAGTGCTCGGCGTAGAAGCGGCTGAGCGCGTCCGCGCCCGTGCCGCCGGTCATGGTCGGCACGTGGTTGACGTAGGGCTCGGCCACCATGGTCGCCATGGTCGCAGCCGTGTCCCGCCCCGTGAACTCGTGGTGCAGGTGGTTCTCCCACAGCGATTCCAGGTCGTAAGCCGGGCCGATGGCGCGGCGCAGCAGCGCGATGGTGCGCGAATGGGCCACCATGGCGGACGGCCGGTGATAGACCTCGCTCCGCGCGTGGTTGTAGAAGGCGTGATCGACGCCGGGATAGACGTGAATCCTCACCTCCGGCCGCTCCGCGAAGTGGGCGGAGACGGTCTCCACCGCTGCCTGCGGCACGTACGAATCCTCGCCGGCGAAGTGCATGAGCAGGGGACAGGCGATGCCGCCCGACTCATCCAGCGCCTCCTCGATGCCGACGCCGTAGAACGAGACCGCCGCGTCGACGTCGTGGCGCGCGGCGGTCAGGTAGGCGAGCTTGCCGCCGAGGCAAAAGCCCATGGCAGCGACTCCGCCCGTGCACTCGGGCCGCGCGCGCAGCGCATCCAGCGCTGCACCGATGTCGAGAAGCGCCTGGTCCACGTCGAAGCGCTGGTAGAAGTGGAAGGCCCTAGCGAAGTCCTGCTCCCCGTAACCCAAGTCGACGCCCGGCTCCATGCGCCAGAACAGGTCGGGCACGAGGCAGACGTAGCCCTCCTCGGCGTAGAGGTCGGCGACCGCGCGCAGGCTCGCATTGATCCCGAAGATCTCCTGCTCGATCAGCAGACCCGGCCCGTTGCCGGCTTCCGGCACCGTCAGATAGCCCCTGAATTCGCCGCCGCCGGCGACGGGAATGTCGATCATCGTGCCTGCCATGAGCGGCTCTTCTCCCTTCCTGAAGGGGCCGTTCCGGCCCAGTCGGGCCATTCTGCGTCCGCCTGATCCCCGCTGCAAAGCGCGTCGGTCCGCGACCGCCTCGGTCGGCCTCTTCAGCATCTTCGTCAACACCCTGATGCTGATCGGGCCGCTCTTCATGCTCCAGGTCTACGACCGGGTGCTGACCTCGTGCTCGGAGGCGACGCTGGTGACCCTCATTGGCATCGTGGCCTTTCTCTTCCTGATGATGGGCATTCTGGATCACGCGCGGGGCCGCGTGCTGGATCACGCGCGGGGCCGCGTGCTCGCCCGCGCCGGCGCGAGGCTCCAGGCCAGGCTCGATTCCCGGGTTCTGCGGGCGATCCTGACCCGTGCCATCGCCCCTGCCGAGCGTGCGCGTCCTGCCACCGGGGTGCGCGATCTGGAGGCGATCCAGCGCTTCTTCTCCGGCACGGGGCCGTTCGCCTTCTTCGATGTGCCGTGGACGCCGCTCTTCCTCTGCGTGCTCTTCATGTTCCACTGGATGCTGGGCGCGTTGGCGGTCTTCTCGGGCGTACTGCTGCTTCTCATCGCGCTGCTCAACCAGGCGCGGATGGCGCGCCTGCAGCGGGAGGTGGGTGAGGCGCACAACCGCTCCGGCCTCTTCGTCGAGCAGATGCGGACCGGCAGCGGGACCGTGCAGGGCCTCGGCATGCAGGACGCGGTGATCGCGCGCTCCGGCGCGCTCAGGAACGAGTTGCTCGACCGCACCCTGGCGGCTTCCGACCGGTGCGGCTTCTTCTTCGTGACCTCGAAGACGCTCCGGCTCTTCCTCCAGTCGATGATGCTGGGCCCCGGCGCGTGGCTCGCGGTTCACGGCCTGGTGAGCTTCGGCGTGATGATCGCGGCCTCCATCCTGCTGGGCCGGGCGCTCGCACCCATCGATCAGGCGGTGGGCCAGTGGCGGCAGCTGCAGCGCGTGCTGGCGGCGCGGCGCTCGCTGGCGGAGCTGCTGGAGCAGACGCCGCCGGAGCAGGAGCGGACGACGCTGCCCGCGCCCCGTGCGGTCATGGAGGTACACGGGCTCGCGGTCGCAGCACCCGGCGCCAGGGTGCCGGCGGTGCGGGGCGCATCGTTCCGGCTGGAGGCGGGGCAGGCGGCGGGCATCGCCGGGCCGTCCGCCTCGACTGGAGCCTGCTGGCGTCGATCTCCGGCGCGGTCATCACCTCCGGCCTGGTAGAGGTCGAGAGCGGCAACCAGGTGATCGAGCACATCGACGGCGGCACGGTACGGGCGTTGAAACAGGCAGGTTTCAGGCGGTCGTTACGTCGACGCGGCGGAGTCGGGTCGCGCCTTTCGGACACGGCGGTGTCGATTGATTCCAGTTGAGGGTCAGCGTCTGCGGCGGAGCCCGCTCCGCCGGCTAAGCGAGCATCGAATACCCCACACTTTCGCGTCTCAGATGCTATGCCACCTCAGCATAAGCGGCGCTTATGGGAGTCATGAGAATTTGGTATTGGACCGGATCGCCGCGTCAGGGCACCGTCCCTTACGTGGCTGAGCGCCGTCAAAGAATTCGGCCCGGCAAAGGAGGTGGAGCAGGAAGGATTTCACGTGGTGGTTCCCCCGCCAACAGCACGGGGCCAGAGGCAGTCCCAGCGGACGATGCCGTGAACCGCCCCGCCTCGTAATCCAGGGGCGCCATCGCACTACGAGGGCTTCACGTCGGCCCGTCTGGTGGCGGAAGACTTCGTTTGCCACGGTTAGACGCATACGACAGACCGGGCCCCGACCGGTACGCGGGCCCAGCGAGGGGGGACGGCTGCCTCCAGCGAACGGGGGCGGTCGTCCCTGATTCTCGAGAACTGCTGTCGATGCGTCGCCGCCCGCGCCGACCTCAACTGGTGCGACAGGGCGGGGAAAAGCTCTCACCGGTGAAGCGGAAGACGGGCAGGCTGTCGGACCAGTGGTCGGCGCGAGATCGGCCTTGCGCTTGAGCGGCCTCACGAACTTCGCAGGCTCGGGCGCGTGCTCCCAAACGCTGGGCAGGAACAGGCCGCGGCAATCGCCGGCCTGCAGGATCAGGTCGTCGCGGTCCGGCCTCAGCGGGCGCTGCATGCAGGCGGCGCTGCGGCATCGCGGTGGGATCGTGAACCACAAGAAGATCAAGCGCCCGATGTGTGAGCACGCCTTGCATCCGCCACGCCGAGCGAAATTTTACGCAAGTTCCCTCAATTACCGAATTCGGAATGATTGTTACAATGGCCTCGCATGGTGAAACTCCGATTCCGTAGCCACGTTTTGAGGGTCATCGCGGTCCCTCCCAGCCGAGGTGCCGCGCGGGACAATGCGTGCGCTGCCGGTATCGGACCCGCCATGGACTCGTAGGGGCGCCCCGTTCGCCGCATGGACGGTCATGGGCGGCGCGCCTATAGTGCAAGGTTCGGACGATCGATAAACCGCGACAATAACTGCGTCCAAGCAAGGTGGGAGGAATGAAACGATGCTAGGCAGATTGGCTTCTCTTCTGGCGCTCGGCGCATTGGTCGCCGCGCCGCTGGCTCATCAGCAGCAGGCGAAGGCGGACGACCACGAGGTGGTCATCGGCTTCGCCATCGCGCTCAGCGGCTGGATGAACCAGTACGACGGCCCGCCCTACCAGGGCTCGCTGATGGCCATCGACGAGTTCAACGCCGAGGGCGGCATCCTCGGCAAGCAGATCCGCGCCGTGGTCGCCGACACCAAGACTGACACGGTGCAGGGCGCCAAGGCCGGCGCCGACGTGGTCGCGCAAGGCGCGCAGTTCATGGTCGTCTCCTGCGACTACGACATGGGCGCACCCGCCGCCACGGTCGCCAACAGCAACAACATGATCTCGATCTCGTCGTGCGCGTCCGACGCCAAGATGGGTGTCCAAGGCATCGGGCCCTACGCGTTCACGCTGAATACATACGGCCAGGGCGAAGGCGCGGGCATGGCCAAGTACGCCTACGTGGATCGCGGCTGGCGCAAGGCCTACCTGCTACTCGATGCTTCCATCGAGTACGACAAGAGCATCTGCCACGGCTTCCTGGAGCAGTGGAAGGACTACGGCGGCGAGGTCGTCGGGGTCGACAGCTACATGCAGGAGGACGCCTCCATCGCCTCGCAGATCACCCGCTACAAGGAGCTGGCGGCGGAGCGCGGCGAGCCCGAATTCCTCTATCTCTGCTCCTACGGCGGCGGCGCGGTGAGCGCGATCCGGCAGATCCGCTCAGCCGGCATCGACGTGCCCATCGGCGGCGGCGATTCCATGGACGGCGACTACTGGGCCGAGGCGGTGCCCGGTCTCAGCGACCACTACGCGTCCTCCTTCGGCTCGATCTGGGGCGACGATCCCCGGCCCGAGGTCAACGCGTTCTTCGACCGCTACCGTGAGAAGTACGGCGAGCCCGAGACCTCCTTCCCGCTCAACGGCTACAGCGTGATCCAGGCGATCAAGGTTGCGGCCGAGCGGGCGGGCTCTCTCGATTCCGACGCCGTGCTGGCCGAGATGAACAAGTTCGACAAGGAGCCTCTGCTCTGGGGTCCGACCACCTATACGGCCGATACCCACATCGACCTCACCCACGTCCTGACCGTCATCCAGATCCAGGACGGCAAGGGCAGCTATGCGGGGCAGGGCGGCGCCGACAATCCGCCGGCGCTCCAGCTCATCTTCCCGGACTTCACCGAGGATCTGTACGAGAACTAGTCCGCGTTACGTTGGAACCGGCTCGCCGCCCGGCGGGCCGGTTTCTGACGCGGTAACCGTTACCGCCTTCCTGGGGGCGTCGTGACCGGACTGGTCCAGAACGCCATCGACGCGCTCGCGCTCGGCAGCCTGTTCGCGCTCACCGCGCTCGGCATAGGGCTCATCTTCGGCGTCATGCGGCTGATCAACTTCGCCCATGGCGACCTCATCATGATCGGCGGCTACGCGCTGATCGTCCCCTCCAGCGCCGCCGCCGCCGTCGCCTTTATCGGCGCCTGGCCGGCCCCCGCTCTCGTCGCCGGCATCTGCCTCATCGTCATGCTCTTCGCGCTCGCTTGCGAGCGCCTGGCCTTCCGCCCGCTCAGGCGCGCCGATCCTTCCGTGCTGCTGATCACCTCCTTCGCCCTCAGCTTCTTCCTCGAGCACCTCGTGGTGATGATCTACGGCGGCCGGGTGAAGGCGGTGAGCATCTGGCCCGAGCTGCTGCAGGTTCTGCTGATCGGCGGCGTCCGCATCCCCTACCTGCAGATCGTCACCATCGGGGTCACGATCGGCCTGCTGATCCTCCTGGTTCTCTTCCTCAAGCGCACCGCCATGGGCATCCAGATGCGGGCCGCGTCCGAGGATTTCTCGACCGCCCGGCTGCTTGGCGTGCGCGCCAACCGGGTCATCGCCGTGGCCTTCGCCATCAGCGGGCTGCTGGCTGCCGTGGTCTCGCTGCTCTATGTCTCGCAGGTGGGCGCGCTCACCTACAGCATGGGGATCCCGCTGGTGCTCTTCGCCTTCGTCGCCACCGTGGTGGGCGGCATGGGGAGCCTGACGGGCGCGGTGCTCGGCGGCTTCGTGGTCGGGATCGCGAGCGTCGTCCTCCAGGTCGCGCTCCCCGTCGCCATGCGGCCTGACCGCGACGTCTTCGTCTACGCGCTGATCCTGCTGATCCTGCTGCTGCGGCCGTCCGGCCTCGTGAAGGTGAAGTCGATCGAGGAGAAGGTCTGAGATGGCCGGCCCTGGCCAGAACGCCTCGATCCTGCGCCTGCCCGTGGTGGGCCTCCGCGCCTTCTGGACGCCGATCATCCTCTCCTTCGGCGTCCTCCTCATCGTGCTCGCGGTCTGGGCGAGCGGGGATACGGTGTTGGCGCTCGCCGTGACCGCCGCGCTGATCCGCTCGGTGATGGTGATCGGGCTCTACATCTTCATCGGCAACTCGGGAGTTCTCGCTTTCGGCCATGCGACCTTCATGATGGTGGGCGCCTACGGCGTCGCGTGGCTGACGCTCCGCCCCTTCAACAAGAGCTTCGCGCTGCAGCTTCCGGAGTTCCTGGCGGCGCACCAGTATCCGCTGCTGCCGTCGGCGATCGCGGCCGCACTGCTCGCCGCCATCGTCGCCTTCGTCGTCGGCATCCCGATCATGCGCCTCTCCGGCATCGCCGCCGCCATCGCGACGCTCGCCGTGCTCGGCATGTTCAAGACCTTCTATTCCAACTGGAGCGAGTGGACGCTGGGCTCGGCCACCATGCCCGGCATCCCGATCTACATGGACATGTGGATCGCGCTCGCCTGGGTGGTGGTGGCGCTCTTCGTCGCCTTCATCTACCAGCGCTCCAAGTTCGGCCTGGCGCTCCGCGCCTCGCGGGAGGACGAGTTCGCTGCCCGCGCCGCCGGCATCAACATCCCGCGCCAGCGCCTCGTCGCCTTCGTGCTGAGCGCCTTCTTCATGGGCATCGGCGGCGTGCTGGAGGCGCACTACCTCGGCACCATCGCGGTCAAGAATTTCTGGCTCACCATCACCTTCATCCTGCTCGCCATGCTGATCGTGGGCGGCCAGCGCAGCCTGAGCGGGGCCATCGTGGGCGTGGTGGTGATCTCCACCCTGATCGAGATCCTGAACACCCTCGAAGCCGGCATGAACATTGGCGTGGCCGTGCTCTCGGTGCCCATCGGCGCGCAGGAGCTTACCATCGCGGGCCTGATGATCATCATTCTGGTCTTCCGGCCGGACGGGATCATGGGCGGGCGCGAGATTCCCTGGCCTTTCGGCAACGCCGGCCGCGTCGTGAGAGACCCGGGCGCGGTCGAGGGCGAGCACGACCCCCTGCGCCGCGGCGTCACGCAACGGGGCGGCGCGCCATGATGGAGCGGCTCGCCCGCAGGCTGGTCCCGACGCGGCCCGGTGCGCCTACGCCGGGCATCGCCGGCACGCCCGAGGACACGCTGGAGGCCTTCGACATCACCGTCCACTTCGAAGGGCTGGCCGCCGTCGACGGAGTCTCGATCTCGATGAGGAACGGCGAGGTCTTCGGGCTGATCGGCCCGAACGGCGCAGGCAAGACCACGCTCGTCAACGTGCTGACCGGCTTCCAGCGTCCGACGCGGGGCCGCGTCGTGCTCGGCGGCGACGACGTCACCGGGCTCTCGGCCCACGAGCTCGGCCGCCGCGGCCTCGCGCGAACCTTCCAGGCGGTGCGGCTCTTCCGCGACATGCCGGTGATCGAGAACCTGGAGGCTGCCGCCGTCGGCACGGGTCTCGGCCGCCGCGAGGCCGCGCGCCGCGCCGCCCGCATCCTCGCCTGGATGAAGTTCTCGCACCGGGCCGACGACTGGGCCGATACCCTCCCCTACGGCGACGAGCGCCGGGTCGGCATCGGCCGTGCGCTGGCCATGGCGCCCCGTTTCGTCCTGCTGGACGAGCCGGCGGCGGGCTTGAGCGATGCGGAGTGCGACGAGCTCATGGGGCTGATCGCCGAGGTCCCCCGCGTCTTCGGCTGCGGCGTGCTGCTGATCGAGCACAACATGCGCGTCATCATGGGGGCCTGCGACCGCATCCACGTGATCGAGAGCGGGCGCACCGTGGCCGAGGGCCCGCCCGAGGAGATCCAGGTCAATCCCGACGTGATGCGCGCCTACCTGGGGACGAAATCGCCCGATGCTCGAAGTTGAGGACCTGCACGTCCGCTACCGGCGGCTCCGCGCGGTGCGCGGCGTCTCGCTCACCGTGGGCGAGGGCGAGATCGTCTGCCTGGTGGGCCCCAACGGCGCCGGCAAGTCGAGCACGCTCCGCAGCATCGCGGGCCTGCACCCGCCGGCCCAGGGCGACGTCCGCCTCGCCGGCCGCTCAGTCGCAGGGCTCGCGCCGGAGACCATCGCGCGCAGGGGTCTTTCCATGGTGCCGGAGGGCCGCCACGTCTTCACCCAGCTCACGGTGGAGGAGAACATCCTCCTGGGCAGTCAGATGCGCCGCGACCGCAAGCAGGTCAGGGCCGACTTCGAGCGCATGCTGGAGAGCTTCCCCTTCCTGCGCGGCCGCCTCAACACGCCCGGCGGCAAGCTCTCGGGCGGCGAGCAGCAGCAGCTGGTCATCGCCCGTGCGCTGATGACGAGCCCCCGCCTCATCCTGCTGGACGAGCCCTCGCTCGGCCTCGCGCCGATGGTGGTGGACACCGTCTACGAGATCCTGAAGGGCTTGCGCGACGACGGCATCACGCTCCTCGTCGTCGAGCAGAGCACCCACCGCGCGCTTGAAAACGGCGATCGCATCTACATCATCCGCTCAGGGCTGATCGAGCTGGAAGGCAACTGCAGCGAGCTCACCGACGAGCGCGTGGAGCAGGCCTACTTCGGCTTCAACCAGGCCGCTGCCGAAGCGGACGGCCGCACGCGCTTCTGACCGCCTGGCCGAACGCCCCGCAACCGGGAGGAATGACCGTGGGTTTTCACGAGCGCTTTGTCGAGAAGGGATCGGGGCCTGCGGTCGTCTTCAGCCACGGCACGCTGATGGACGCAGCGATGTTCGAGCCCCAGCTCGACCACCTGGCCGAGCGCGGCTACCGCGCCATCGCGTATAACAGCCGCGTGCTCACCGGGGAGCCGGCTCCGCACTCTCTGGGCGATCTGGTCGAGGATTGCCGGGCGCTGATCGACGATCTCGGCATCGGCAAGTGCGTACTCGCTGGCATGTCGGTGGGCGGCTTCATGGCCCTCGAATTCGCCCTCGCGTATCCGGAGCGCCTGCAGGGGCTCGTCGTCATCGCCGCCACCTCGAAGGACTACACCGCCGAGGAACGGCAGGCCTACCACGGCCAGTTCGACAAGCTGGACGTGGGTGGCACGGTGCCCCGCCCCTTCGCCGAGTGGGTGGCCCCCTTCTGCTTCGGCGAGACGACGCTCGCCCGCAACAAGGCGCTCGCGGACCACTGGGTCGAGCGCTGGTCGACCACTGTGCCGGCGCGCGCGGTGCTCTTCCAGGGCCGCTCCTGGCTCGACAAGGACGACATCACCGGCCGTCTCGCGGCCGTCCGCGTGCCGGCGCTGGTGGTGCACGGAGAGGAGGACGTGCCGCTCCCCATCGCGCGGGCCGAGGCGATGGCGAACGCGCTCCCCGACGCAACGTTCGTGCGCGTGCCCGAGGCCGGGCATTCGGTCAACCTGGAGAGCCCCGCGGTCGTGAACGCAGCAATGGCACGCTTTCTCGGCCGCCTCGATCTGTCGTAAACCGACGACACCCAACACGGCTGCGAGCCAGCAACGAAAGGAACTCAAGCCATGTCAGACTCCGCCTTCCTCGTGCTGCACTTCCAGAACGGCGTCGCCCACCCCGACGGCGTCTGGGGCAAGTACCTCTTCCCGCAAGTCGAGAAGAACGGATCGGTCGGCAACGCGCGCCGCGCGCTCGACGCCGCCCGGCAACGTGGCATGCTGGTCATCTACGTGAACATCGCCTGGCGGCCCGGCTTCCCCGAGCTGCCGGACAACACCTGCGGGCTCCTGAAGGAGGCGAAGGACAACAACGAGTGCCTCGTCGGCTCCTGGGGCGCCGACGTGATCGACGAGCTGAAGCCGGAAGGCGATGAGATCATCGTCATCAACTTCGGCTCGGACAGCTTCGAGGGCACGGACCTCGACCTGATCCTCAGGAACAGGGGAGTGAGGAACGTCACCGTCGCCGGCCAGTGCATCGAGCACGTCGTGGCGACGACCGTGAAGCGCGCCGTCAACATGGGCTATTCCGCGACGGTGCTGAAGGACTGCACGAGCGGCTTCACCGACCAGAACTACGACGCCATGGTCGAGATCCTGCCGCTCTACGCCGACCTCATCACGGCGGACGAGTTCGTCGCCAGGAACTGATCCGGCCTCTTCTCCCTCTCCTCCCTACCGGGCCGCAGGCCCGGAGGGTGCGACCGCACCGCGCGCGCAGCGCGTAGCCAAGCGAGCGAAGCGAGCGCCCGGCGACTGAGGGAAACGAATAGTTTGGAGAGGGCCGGGGTGAGGAGGGGGAGCCCGCTCAGGCCGCCTCGATGCTGGCTTCCGCGATCAGCCGGTTGATGGCGCGGCGCTTGTCCTGCGCCTCGTCCACGGAAACGGCGCGGAAGCGGTAGACGTCGCCCGGCTTCGACTGCGCGAGCTTCCAGAACGCCGCCGAAGGCACCGTGTAGGGGTTGATGAAGCCGCCCGTACTCGGCCCGTCGTTCACCAGGATGATCGGCGTCTGGCCGCACAGGTTCACCGCGCCCACGGGATAGCCGTGGTCGAGGATGTTGGACGGGTCCTCGCCATGCTCGGAGCGTTTGTTCGTCGCCTTCTCGGCGAAGCTCCACGAGGGGCCTGAGAGCCGGAAACCCGTGCGGTTGCTGCGGCTCTGCACGGTCCACTCGCTCTCCAGGAACGTGCGGTGGCCGGCCTCGTCGATCCAGTCGTCGTTGGGGCCTGGCACGGCCTCCATCTGCCACGTCCGCTCCCCGGTGAGCGGCGGCCGGCATTCGGCGCGCACCCGCCGGCCAGTGGCGCCGCCGCCTTCGCCGAGCGGCAGGCTCTGCCCGGCCTGCAGCGCATGGCCGTCCAATCCGCCGATCCCGGCCTGGTGGAAGGTCGCGCGCGAGCCCAGCACCGGCTGCGTGTCGATCCCGCCGGCGATGGCGAAATAGGCGCGGGCGCCTGAGCGCGCGAAGCGGAACGCCAGCACCTGGCCTGCGCGGACGCCGAAACTCTCCCAAAGCGGCGCCGGCGCATTGTCGAGCGTGGCCTGCATGTCGGCCCCGGTGACGGCGACCACGGCATCGCGGCCGAAGCGGAGCGTCGGCCCGGTGAACTGGCATTCGAGCCCGGCGGCGCCCTCCGCGTTGCCCACCAGCAGGTTGGCGAGGCGGAAGGACCAGTCGTCCATCGGGCCTGAGAACGGGAAGCCCTGCTCCCAGTAGCCGATGCGCCCCGGCCAGTCCTGCACCGTGGTCTCGAGGCCGGGCTTGATCACCTCCAGCACCGTCAGAACCTCACCGTCTCGTCGATGGTGCCGAGCCAGCGGTGGTAGTTGCTGATCGAGAAGCGCTGGTACTCCGCCACGTTGTGGAGGTAGCTGCCAGCCTCCACCTGGGCCGCGACATGGTCGTATTCCTCGGCGCTCGCCGGGATGAAGCGCACGCGATCGCCCGGCCGGAAGAGCGCGAGGCTTTCCGCGAAGGCGGCGAGCCGTTGCACGGGGTCCCAGATCGGCACCGGGGTGCGCGCGATCATCTGGTAGCCGCCCGGCGTCCGGTCCGGATAGATCGAGCAGAGCGCGCCGCCGATGCCGATGGTGCCCTTGTAGGTCCACGTGCGGGGCGGATCGTACTTGGGCGCGGTCAGCCGGCAGCGCGGGTCGAGCGGCATCAGCGAGACCAGCCCCGGATAGAAGCCGAGCGCCGCCACCCAGTAATCGGTGCCGGAATGGACGCGGGCGAGCTGCGCCAGATCGTCGAGGCCGTTGAGCCGCGCCACCAGCTCCGGGTCCCGCTCCTTGGGCGCGATCTTCGCGCAGTAGTCGTCGTAGCACTCCCGCGTCCACGGATCGAAATAGCGGATCGGCAGGTAGAAGATGCGGCTGTCGAGCTCGAGCCCGTCGAGCGGGCCGACGGCATGGAAGAGCGCCGTCACCTCCCTCACGACGTCGGCGTAGGAGATCCGCTCGAAGTCGTAGCTGATCATGATCGAGGTAAGCTCGGGCACGATCTCGATGATCCCGGCAGGCCCCTGCTCGCGGATCAGCCTGGAGACGCTGTGCACGCGGAAGTTGAGATCGAAGCTCATCTCGTCGCCGAGTTCCATCTCGATGAAGCGGTCGCCGCCGGGCCTGAACACCGGCTCGGCGAAGATCATCGGCGCATCCCCCGCACGGTGCCGCCAGCCCCGGAGACGCCAACCCTGCGCGTGTATCGGAGATGCGAGATGGAAACGCCTCAGCCGCGCCGGTCACGCGGCGCGATCGCCGCGTAGAGCAGGTGGTCGCGCCACTCGCCCGCGATCTTGAGGTAGGCGCGAGCGTGGCCCTCGCAACTGAACCCGGCCTTCTCCAGCAGCTTCCGGCTGGCGACGTTGTTCGGCATGCACGCAGCCTCGACCCGGTGCAGGCCGAGCCGGCCGAAGCAGTGGCCGAGCAGCCCGCCCAGCGCCTCGCTCATGTGGCCGCGCCGGGCGTGCGGGCGGCCGATCCAGTAGCCGACGCTGCAGGACTGCGCCGCGCCTCGCTGCACGTTGCCGAGGGTCATGCCGCCGAGCAGCGCGTCGTCCTCCTTGCGGAAGAGGAAGAACGCGTAGCCGAGATCGTCCTGCCCGTCCCTCTGCTGGCGGCGGATGCGGCGGCGGAAGGCGCTGCGGGTGAGCGCATCGGAGGGCCAAGTGGGCTCCCACGGCGCGAGGAACTCCCGCGAGAGCGCCCGAAGCTCGGCCCAGGCCCGCCAGTCCCGCATCTGCGGCGGCCTGAGGTAGAGCGCGCGCGTCTCCAGCGTCGCCTCGCGCGCAGGGTCGCCGGCAGGCCGCAGGAACGCCATCAGCCGGGCGTCCTGATCCTGAACGCGTAGACGCCCGCGTCCTCCTGCCAGCCGAGCAGCTCGAACGGCGTGGTCTCGCAAAAGTGCTTGAAGTCGATGACCGAGGCCGGATCGGTCGCGAGCACTTCGAGCGTGGCGCCGGGGCCGAGGCGCTTCAGCGTCTTCCGCGCCTTCAGCACCGGCAGCGGGCACATCAGGCCCTGCACGTCGAGGGTCTCGTCCGCTCTGGGCTGGGCATCCGGCGACGCCCCGGCGCAGTCCTCAGGCGAAGCGGGCGGCAATGGCGTCATGGCTTTCCAGCGTGTCGATGGGGCCGAGCGCCGCGACCGTCGGCCGCGCCCCCTGCAGGATGCGGCAGGCGGTGCGCCGCACCGCCTCGCTGTCCACGGCATCGACCCGTTCGATCAGCTCCGCGACCGAGAGCGGGCGGCCGAACAGCAGTATGTGGCGGCCCAGCCGCTCCGCCCTCGCCTGCGTGCTCTCGAGCGACATCAGCAGCCCCGCCTTGAGCTGGGCGCGGGCGCGCGCGACCTCGTCGTCCCCCACCGTGGCGCAGGCGTCGATCAGCTCGTCCGCCATCACCGGGATCAGCTCGCCAAGCTCGCCCTCGCCGGCGCCTGCATAGACGCCGAAGATGCCGCCGTCGGCGTAGCTCGAGGAGAACGTGAAGACCGAGTAGGCGAGCCCCCGCCGCTCCCGGATCTCCTGGAAGAGGCGCGACGACATGCCGCCGCCCAGCAAGGTCGACATCACCTGCAGCGCATAAAAATCGTCGTCGTCGTAGGAGACGCCGTCGAAGCCCACGATCAGGTGCGCCTGCTCCAGCTCGCGCCCGAGCCGGCAGTCGCCCCCGCCGTAGACCGCAGCCACGGGCTCCGCCGTCGACCCCTCCGGCAGCGCGGTGAAGGCTTCCTGCGCCGCAGCCACGAGGGCGTCGTGCGCGATCCGCCCCGAGCCCACGAGCACCATGCGCGCCGCCCGATACTCCGCCGCCATGTAGGTCGCGAGCGCATCGCGCGAGTAGCTGCCGACCCGCTCCGGCGGGCCCAGGATGCTGCGGCCCAGGGGCTGGTCGGGGTAGGCGGTCTCCTGAAAGCGGTCGAACACCAGGTCGTCCGGCGTGTCGTTGACCGCCGCGATCTCCTGCATGACCACCGCGCGCTCGCGCTCCAGCTCCTCCGGATCGAAGGTCGAGTGCTGCAGGATGTCGGCCAGCAGGTCGAGCGCCAGCGGCACGTCCTCCTTCATCACCTTGGCGTAGTACGCGGTGGTCTCGCGCGAGGTGTAGGCGTTGAGGTGCCCGCCCACCGCCTCGATCTCCTCGGCGATGTCGCGGGCGCTGCGGCGCTCCGTGCCCTTGAAGGCCATGTGCTCCAGCAGGTGCGAGAGCCCGTTGGTCTCCTCCGTCTCGCAGCGCGCGCCGACATCGACCCAGAGGCCGACGGACGCCGTCTCCACGTGATCGATGGGATCGCTCACGACCCTGAGCCCGTTGGCGAGCCGCGTGGTCTGCACGTTCACGCCACGCGCTCCCGCTGCGGCGCGTGCACCCGGTCGCGGATGAAGCGCGTGAGCGCCGCCGCGTCGGCCGGCAGCTCCGTCACCCGCTCCGGTCTCGCGGCCAGCGCCGCGAGTCGGGGCGGCATCGCGGGCCGGACGCCGACGGCGCGCTCGATGGCGTCGGGGAACTTGGCGGCATGCGCGGTGGCGAGGCTCACCACCGGCGCCCCGCCCCCGCCGAGCTGCCGCGCCGCGTGGACTCCGGCAGCGCTGTGCGGGTCGATCATGCGCCCGTTCTCCCGCCAAACGTCTGCGATGGCCGCGAGGCACGCGTCATCGTCGGCGCGGGCGGCGGCGAACGCGGCCTGCGCCTTCGCGAGCCGCGCTCCCTTCAGCATGAATTCGCCGTGCTCCGCCAGCTCCGCCATCAGCGCGCGCACGGCCGCGCCGTCCCGGCCCGACAAATCCGCCAGCAGGCGCTCGAAGTTGCTCGCCACCTGGATGTCCATGCTGGGGCTCAGCGTCCGCTGCACCGCGCCCTTGCGGTAGAGCCCGCTCTCGAAGAAGCGGGCGAGGATGTCGTTCCGGTTCGTCGCCACCACCAGGCGCTCGATGGGCAGGCCCATCTGCCGCGCCGCGTAGCCCGCATAGACGTTGCCGAAGTTGCCCGTCGGCACGACGAACGTGACCGCCCGGCCCGGCGCGCCGAGCGCCAGCGCCGCGTAGACGTAGTAGGCCGTCTGCGCCGCGACCCGCGCCCAGTTGATGGAGTTGACCGCAGCCAGCCCGGCCTCGTCGCGGAGGCCCGGGTCCGCGAAGAGCGCCTTCACCAGCGCCTGGCAGTCGTCGAAGGTGCCGGCAATGGCGACGTTGTGGACGTTGGGCTCGGCGGCGCAGGTCATCTGGCGCCGCTGCATCTCGGAGACGCGGCCCGCCGGGTGCAGCACGACGATGGAGACCGCGTCCCGGCCCCTGAACGCCTCGATCGCCGCGGCCCCCGTATCGCCCGAGGTCGCGGCGAGGATCGTCGCCGCCCTACCGCGCCTGGCGAGCACCGCGTCCAGCATCCGCGCCACCATCTGCAGCGCAAAGTCCTTGAAGGCCAATGTCGGCCCGTGGAAGAGCTCCAGCAGCCACTGGTTCGGGCCGAGCTGGATCAGCGGCGCGGTGGCGGGATGGTCGAAGTCCGCGTAGCTCTCCGCCGCGATGGCCGCCAGTTGCGCCCGCGAGAAGGCCCGGCCGGTGAACCGCGCCATGACGGCGGCGGCCACCTCGGCGTAAGCGCGGCCGCGCAAGGCCTGCAGGGTGGCGGCGTCGAGCGCCGGCCAGCGCTCCGGCAGGTAGAGTCCGCCGTCCGGCGCGGGACCCTGGAGCAGGGCGCGTTCGAACGAGACCGCCTGCGCGTTGGTCTGCCGCGTGCTGATGTAGCGCAAGCCGCGCTCTCCGTCCTCGTGCGCCCCCTTCCGGCCGCGGCCAGACTATACGCGCCCCCGGTCGAGCGGCAAGCAAGCGGCGGCGTATCTCACTTGTGCGCCGCCTTTTTTTGCCGAAAAAGCCGAGACAAGGCGAGACAAACCGAGACAAAGCGAGACGGCGGTGCGGCGCCCAGCGTAGCGCCGGAAGGCGCTCGACCGGAGAGCGGCCCGCC
>LXNI01000127.1_pt1 | contig 93793 bp, 87 predicted proteins | sample 809091 | NCBI WGS metagenome assembly LXNI01 (sample SAMN04870527, study PRJNA318959) | sponge metagenome | biome: 01000161; feature: marine sponge reef; material: water | host: Sarcotragus foetidus | place: Greece: Milos, Mediterranean Sea | collected 2013-05-29 | depth 5-7 m | reverse complement strand
ACAAGTCCACGGGACCAACAGCCGACAACCGATCTCAATGCAACATGAACAAAGACTGAAACCTGTTACCTATGTAACCGGTCAGAACTGTTACCTATGTGCCCGGTTGCTCAGGGAGGGGGCACACGCGCGCGGCTCGCCCCTTTCGCAGAAGAATCCCAAGGGGAGGGGGAATTGCGGCGTTGCCTTCGTTGCCGGTTTCCGATTGCCGGGTTTCGCAGAGGTATCCTCTGGAGAGCGGGAGGAAACAGGCTCACGCCGCCGCGACCTCGACCAGTGTGTCGGAGAAGGTCGGGGCATTGCCGTAGTCGGCGAAGGCGGGCGGGTTGATCGCGTTCACGGTGCGGCCGTTGCGGCTGCCCCTGAGCCAATAGCCCATCGGGGCGACGACGAGGCCCGGCCGGGCGTCGTCGCTGACCTCGGCGACCGCGCGGAAATCGCCCCTGTCGTTGAACACCCGGACTTCATTGCCGCCGGCAATGCCGCGTTCTTCGGCGTCGGACGGGTGGATGACGACCGTCTGCTCGCCGGCGTGATGGAGTTGGGTGCGCAGGTTACCGTAAGACGAGTTCAGGAAGGCGTGGCTCTTGGGCGAGATCATGTTGAGCGGAAAGCGGGCCGCGAGCGCCGGGTTGGTATCGGGCGACTCGTTCTGCGGGATGAAGTCCGGCAGCGGATCCAGCGGCTCGCCAGACTGCTCTGCCAGATAGCCCTGGCGGAACAGGGGCAGCACCATGTTGCCGCCCGCGGCCATGGAGGACTTGAACTCGACCTTGCCGGATGGGGTCGGGAAATTGCCTTCGCGATGGGGCACGAAATCGTCCGGCGTGCCGACCTTGAGGCGCGCATAACCGGTCCGGCGCAGGCCGGCGAGATCGATGCCGTCGAGCACCGGGTTCTCCCAGTCGAGCGCATCCAGGGCCATTTCTTCGTCGCTGCGCTGCCAGTAGGGGTCGTCGAAGCCCATGGCGCCGGCGAGGCGCCGGAACAGCTCGGTGTTCGGTACCGCCTCGCCGCGCGGTTCGATCGCCGGCTCGTTGAGCGTCAGGTAGAGGTGGCCCCAGGAGAACATGATGTCGAACTGTTCGAGCTGGGTCGTCGCCGGCAGGACGATATCGGCATAGCGCGCCGAATCGGTGATGAAATGCTCGCTCACCACGGTGAACAGGTCGTCGCGCGCGAGGCCGCGCAGCACCTTCTCCTGCTCCGGCGCAACGACGGCGGGATTGGAGTTGTAGACGAACAGCGACGAGATTTTCCGGCCGAGCTCGCCCGTCAGCGCCGGGCCGATGCGCCACTGGTTGAGCACCGGCGTGCCTTCGGAAATCCAGTCGGGCCGGCTGAGATCGTCCCATTTCAGCGGGAAGGCCCAGATCGGCATGTGCAGGATTCCGCCGCCGCAATGGCGCCACGAGCCGACCAGCCCGGGCAGGCAGGCCATGGCACGCACGGCGTTGCCGCCGGAGGCGTTGCGTTCGATCGCGACGCCCATGCGGATGACCGAGGGCTGGACTGTGGCGAATTCGCGGGCGAGCGTCCGGATGTCGTCGGCGGAGAGGCCGGTGATGCCGGCCACCCGGTCGGGCGTGAAGCCGGCGGCGCGGGCCTTCAGATCCTCAAATCCGACGGTGTATTTCCCGACATAGTCGTGGTCGACGAGATCCTCGGCGACAATGATGTTGATCATGCCGAGCGCCAGTGCGGCGTCGGTACCGGGCCTGATCGGCAGGTGCCAGTCCGCCTGCTTGGCGGTCCGCGTGGCCACGGGATCGATGACCACGACCTTGGCCCCGCGGCGCTGCGCCTCGGCGATGAACGGCCAGTGGTGCAGGTTGGTGCTGATCGTGTTGATCGCCCACAGCACGATGTAGCGGGAGTGGACGAAGCTTTCCGGATCGACCGCCGGTGTCGGCCCGCAGGTCATGAAAAAGGCGGTGATGGCGGCCGAATCGCAGAAGGTGCGCTCGGCCACCGTCGCGCCCAGCCGGTTGAAGAAGGCGTCGCCGGCGTTCAGTCCGTTAAGGATGCCCTCGGTGCCGAGATAGCTGTAGGGCAGGATGGCGGCCGGCTCGTCGCGGTCGATGATGTCCCGCCAGCGCGCCGAGATTTCCTTCAGCGCCGCGTCCCAGCCGATCGCCTCGAATTCCCCGTCGCCCTTGGCGCCGGTCCGGCGCAGCGGGGTCAGCACCCGGTTCTCGCTGTAGACCCGGTTCTCGTAATCGTTGACCTTGACGCACAGGCCGCCCTGGGTGAACGGGTGGTCCGGGTTGCCGCGCACGTTCACGACCTCCCCGTCGCTCACCGTGGTCAGCATCGCGCAGGTGTCGGGACAATCGTGCGGACAGGCGCTGAAGACTGTTTTCTCGGCCATCTGACTTCTCCATAACCTGGGCGCGAATCGGCTCTTCGCAGCAAATCAGCCGCCAAATGCTATCGCGCGCCGGCCCGCTCCTGCATTACGGGGCTTTGCTGTCGCGTTACATTCTCTTGCTCTTGTTGCCGTGCATTTCAGCTATTTTGTTGACCGGCTTTTTGGCGCAATGCCAAGCTTTTCCGCGATCCAGTGCCTCATTGCATCGATCTGCTTCGAGAGGGGGCGACGTGGTCGGATTGGTCGGACACGGCCGGGCGAAATACACCACCGGCAGGTTGCTCGGCAGCAGCCGCGACCGGGGCTGGAGCGGGCTGCTCGCCGAACGCTGGAGCCATTCGGAAGGCGATCTCGGCGAGGTCCGGCCGCGGGAGACCGAAATCGTCGTCATGCTCGAAGGCCGCGCGCATGTCAGGCGGCGCGGCGACGGCCGCCTGCAGCATCACGATGCGGAGCCCGGCACGGTCTGGCTGTGTCCGGCCGGCATTCGCGAGGACATGATCCGCATCTATGGCGAGATCCCCGAAACCGTCCATATCTACCTGCCGGCGCCGCCGCTGTCGGCGACGGCGCTGCGCGAACTCGATATCGATCCCGGCGCGGCCGGCCTGCATTACGACGGCGGCTTTCGCGATCCCGTGATCGAACATATTGCACGGGCGGTTCAGACCGAGATGGTCGACCCGGCGCCGGGCGGGAAGATGCTGGTGGAGACCCTGGCGTCGGCTCTGGGCGTTCAGATCCTCCGCCGCCATTCGAATCTGGAACCGGCGTCGGTCTCGCTGCCGAGCGTCCGCGGCGCGCTCGACGCCCGGCGCCTGCGGCGCGTCGTCGATTATATCGAGACCCATCTCGGCGAAGACCTGACCATCGAGGCGCTCGCCGGCGTGGCCTGCCTCAGCCCGTTCCATTTCGCCCGCGCGTTCAAGGCCGCGACCGGCTCGGCGCCGCACCGCTATCTCACCGACCGCCGCATCGGCCGCGCCAGGGCGCTGCTTGCCGAAGGCCGCCTGCCGCTCGGCGAAATTGCCGAAGTGTGCGGTTTTTCCTCCCAGCCGCACTTCACCTACTGGTTCAAGCGCCTCGTCGGCACAACGCCGGGCGCCTACCGGGAAGGGTGCGGCTAGAGCCTGTCCGATTGGCTCGGAAACGTAGCGGGTCATTCGGAGGGCGGGGCATCGAAAGCCTGTCCCCGGCCTGTCCAGAGAACCCTGGCACAAGTCCGGTCTCGCATGGCAGTGTTTTTCTAACCCTTTGTCTTATCTCGATTAATTCGGTTTATGCCCCCGCTAAATTCGTTGACGCGCCGGCTGGCACGGTGTCAGGGTCCGCACCCCGTTTCGAGACGAATCGCTTCGGCGGAAAGGGGCGGCATGGCGAAATTGGCTGGACACGGCCGGGCGAAATACACCACCGGCACGCTGCTCGGGACGAGCTGCGACCGGGAATGGAACGGCCTGCTCGCCGAACGCTGGAGCCACACGGAAGGCGATCTCGGCGAGGTCCGGCCGCGCGATACCGAAGTCATCGTCATGCTCGAAGGCGGTTTGCGTATCCGGCGGCGCGGCGACGGCAGGCTACAGCATCACGACGCCTCTTCCGGCATGGTCTGGCTGGTTCCGGCCGGCGTCAGCGAGGACATGGTCCGGCTGTACGGCGATATTCCCGATAGCCTCCACATGTATCTGCCGGCGTCGCCATTGGCGGGGACGGCCGTCGAGGAACTCGATATCGATCCCGACAGGATCGGCCTCCACTACGACGGCGGATTCCGCGATCCCCTGATCGAGCAGATCGCCCGGACGGTCAAATTGGAGATGATTCGTCCGGCGCCGGGCGGGAAGATGCTGATCGAGACCCTGGCCTCGGCGCTGGCCGTTCAGATCGTGCGCCATCATTCCAGCCTCGAGCCGGCCTCTGTCACGCTGCCGAGCGTGCGCGGCGCGCTCGACAGACGGCGCCTGAAGCGGGTCAGGGACTACATCGAGGCCGACCTCGGCGAAGACCTAAGCATCGGGGCGCTGGCCGCCGAAGCCTGCCTCAGTCCATTCCATTTCGCCCGCGCCTTCAAGGCGGCGACCGGCATGCCGCCGCACCGCTATGTCACCGACCTTCGTATCCGGAGGGCAAAGGCGCTGATTGCAGAAGGGCGGTTACCGCTCGCCGAGATCGCCGGCGTCTGCGGGTTCTCCTCCCAGGCGCACTTCACCCGCTGGTTCAAGCAAATCGTCGGCATGACGCCAGGCGCCTATCGTGCGAGTCGCGGCCGAATGGCTGCGGAATAGGGAGCCGATCGGGCCCTGAACCGCGTTGCGTCCCTTGGCCGGGTCAGCGACCGGGGTGGATCCGGCACACGGCCCGGCGACGGGCGCCCGAATCCGAATCGAAACCCAGATACTGCTCGAGTCGTCGACAAATCTCTTCGATCGGAACGGAACTTCTCAACCCCAGTCCGAGAAAATTTCTTCCGATCCCGAAGCGATGTTTTGCCGAAACCGAAAATAAACCTTGCAGGCTCTTATCGTCGGTTTCCTCAAATATCAACTTTCCGGTCGAACCTGCCAGCATCAGTAGCCCGTTGAAATAGAGTTTGAAGTCTATGTTTTCGATTTCGTTAAGGCGGAACTTCTGTAATTCGAAAGCAGCGCGTGACCCTGCTGCCCTGCCGAACCTGATCGCGTTGAACCTGAGGTCCTCAATTGGAATATCGAGGTTCGACCGACGAAATGCAGGGTCCGCGATCAATCGGTACGCGAACGCATTTCCGGCGTCGTTTGTGCAAACCGGGCCGGCAACTTTCGAGTTTGTGCCGAACCGGATCATGGAATGCTCCGGCTCCCGGTCATCGTATATGTCAACGGACAAAGGCAGGGTCCAGTCGGCATTTTCCGCCGGTTTCTCGGCGCCGGTCGAAAATTCGACCCTGGCCCAGAGTTTCATGTCCGTGACGATGTTGGCGTCGCCGTCCGGCCAATGCGGGGGCCGCTCTTCAGGCATGGTCTTTCTCCTGACCGTGTATTTGTCCCCGACCATCCCGTTGACGAATTTTTCCTGTCGGGTTCCACGTCCGATGCCCGAAAGACGGGCGGGCATCCGCGACCGAAGCTAGCGTATGGCCACGCGGTCGATCATTACCGGATGTTGCTGCGTCTTTACCCGAACTTGCTTTCTCGGTTTCGTATTGAAAGCAATCTGAGGATTCGATTGAATTTACGGCGTAGAAATAAGATTTAAATCGCTGAACATTTTCGCTAAATTCAGTTTATGTGCCTGTAACTTCATCCGCCGGAAGCCTGGAGCGGAAAAATCGGTTCCGCGCGGAGCGAAGCCCGAAGCGCCGGGCCGGACAGATTTCTCGACCCACACCGTTCGGTCGGGATGACGGGTTGAGGGATCGGCGGCTCAATTCGACGGACAGGGAATATGCCGGCCCGATTCGCCGCCTACTCCGCCGCTTCCGCCGCCTCCGCGACATCCGCCCCCGGTACATCGTACCCGGCCATCAGCCGGTCGACGACGGCGCCGAATTCGTCCCAGGGCGCTTCTCGGTAGTTGTGGTTGCGGATGATGAACGACGCGCCGGCGTAGAATTTCTCGTATTGCTGCTGGCGGCCGGCGAATTCGCTACCGACCATGTCCCAGACCAGCTTGAACAGCTTCATGCGCTCCAGCGCCGGCAGCTGCGGCGTCTGCCAGTAGGTCTCGAACTGGTCGCGGATCTCCGGGTTGTTCATCACCGTGGCGCTCGCCGGCATCTGGAACACGCCGCCGCCGGACAGTTCGCGCAGCTGGTCGATGATCGCGGAATAACCCTCGGTGCACCAGTTGAGCGCGGCATACATCATGCGCCGGTTGAAGGTGACGTAGCCCTCCGGCCATTGCTCGGCCGCCTCGATCTGGCCGTGGATCATGCCGGAGAGGGTGGCTTCGAGCGCCGCCATCCGGCCCAGCACTTCGAGGACCGCCGGGACCTCGATCGCGCCGGTCGCCTGCGCCACCTTCGAGCACAGGCCGACGATCAGCTCCATCTTCGACCAGTAGCGCACGTTGGACTGGTGGTTGCCGTAGCAGTGCGCCGGGGTCTCGATATAGATGCTGCGCGCCTTGATGGCGTCGTCCATGACGAACACCTTCTCCCACGGCACGAACACGTTCTCGCACATCACCATCGAATCGGTTTCGTCGAAGCGCCAGGCGAGCGGCCCGTCGAATTCGTTCGAGGTGTTCAGGTTGAGCGGCTGGCGCGACCATAGCGTAAGGCCGGGGGCGCCCACCGGTACGGCGCAGGTCACCGCCTGCTTGACCTGGGTCGGCGCGAGCGGAAGCAGGTTGCCGATCCAGATGTCGTCGCAGAACACCGCGCTGGTCGCCAGCATCTTCATGCCGCTGATGACGATGCCGTCGTCGCGCTCGTCGATCACCGAGAGCGTCGGCACCGGCAGGTTCTGGCGCGTGTAGAATTCCGGGTTGCGCGCCGCCTGGGGCGGCAGCACGGCGTAAGTCGCGTAGATGTCGTTCCGCCGGCAGTGTTCGTAATAGGCGACCAGGTTGTCGCCGAACTTCCAGTCCTCGGTATCGAAGGCCGACGGCAGGGTCGACATGCCGGTGACGAAGCCGGAAACGTGGTCGGGCGAGCGGCCGAACATGCCGTAGGTCATGTCGGCGATACCCTTGTGGCATTTCAGGCGCTTGCGCAGATCGTCCTTCGACCGGGCGCGCAGGTACCAGGTCGAAAAGCGCTCGCCGTCTTCTTCGAAGGAATAGGTCTCGAGATTTTCCGGCGCCCGTTTCGCGTCGTACATGTCGGCGACGGTCTGCGCTGCGGTCGCGAAGGCCGGGTGGGTCGTGACGTCGTCGACCTTCTCGCCGCCGAGATAGATCGTCCGGCCGTCGCGCAGCCCCTCCAGATGCTCCCTGCCGGTCTTCAGCATATAGGCCTCCCGCGTCTCCGCAGCGTACCGGGTCGCGCCGCGTCCGGCCCTTATAGCCTACAGATCGCCCGCGAAGGGGTTTGTCTCGTCGTAATAGTGGATTTCGTAGAGCAGGCAGCCACCCTCGCTTTTGAACGGGCCGTGATAGACGCCGGGCGGGCGGCAGGCGTAGGTCGGCGCCAGGAAATTCTCGCCGCCCTCGCCCTTTTCGTCGTTGCCGACGGTGAGGTCTCCGTGGACCAGATAGACCTCCTCCCAATGGTCGTGGACGAAGGGCACGGTGCTGAACGCGCCCGGATCGAAGCGCAGGAACCGGGTCCGGCTGCCGGTCCCGTTCGCCTCGTCGATGTCGCTGGCGAGGATCTTCTGTTGCACGCGGTCGTCGGTATAGCCCGGCGGCCGCTCCCAGCCGCTGTCCATATCGAGCGCGAAGAATTCCATATGGGGCTTGTTGAACGGCATCCTTCTCTCCCCGGCGCAGGCTACCCTTCGACGGGCAGCGGCAGGATCGTGTAGCGGTGGCGCAGGCTGCGGCCGAGCACCGGATCTTCCAGTTCCATCCCGAAGGCGGCGGACGTGCGGATCTCGCCATGCACCGCGAGCGTGCCGCCGAACATGGCCGCACCTTCGGGCAGGCCGCCGTAGAGGTCCTGCAATTCCGCGGGCGGGCGCATCGCCGCCACCGCGCCTTCCTGGTACAGGGTGCGCCCGTTGCCATCCTCGATCCACGAGCGCAGGACGATGTCGTCCCAATGGCCGGCCACCTCGTCGAAGGGCCAGACCGCCGGGCCGACCGGCTTGGCGCACATCTGCTTGGACAGGGAGACGCCGACGGTTTCCGCCTGCCGGTCGGTATGGTCCGAACCGACGGCGACATAGTGGCGCCCGCCCAGGTTCAGGATGACGGTTTCCGCCTCGCCGCTGGAATGGGGCCCCGACACCTGGATTTCCGCCGCTGTCGTCAGCAGGTCGGCGGCAACCCGGTAGAACATCGGCACCGTCTTCGGCCGGGCGATGCCGATCGCCTCCAGTTCGGCGATATGCGCTTCCATCGCTTCGCGGTTGCGGCCGGTCCAGCCGGCGATGACCAGCGCGCCGACGGCGGCGGCCAGCGGTTCGTCGCCGGCCTGCGTCTGCACCGTCAGATTGAGTTGCGCGGCGCTCTCGCCCATGCGGCCTCCGGATTGCGGTTCATCCCGGCCGCAGCGGCCGGCGGGCGCATATCCTAGCCCGGATTTCTCACCGCAGTCACGGGGCGTCGCGGCCGGTTACACCCCTCTCCGTCATTTCGACCATAGCGGTTCGGAGAACCGCGAAGCGGAGCAAGAAATCTTTTCGGCACGGCGCGTTGGTCGTTGTATCGGGGATGAAGGATTTCTCCGCTGCGCGGCTGTGCCGCTCCGGTCGAAATGACGGGAAAGGGTCGGGCGCAGCCGTCAGGATTCCCAAGCTGTCCCGGCCCGGTTCACTTGCCGGCAATGGCTCGATGTCGGAGATTGCGCGCCGGATTTCGCTGCCGTTCTTCCCCGCAAAGGAATATCCATCGATGAAACTACACTGCCCGCCTGTCGAAAAAAGGCCTGCCGGATATGGCCGGTGACAGCGCCGGAACCGGCAGGGGCCGGGTCGAGGATGCCCGCCTGCTGACGGGCCGGGCGCGGTTCGTCGACGACAGGGTGCCCGGCCGCGCCGAGGCGTGCGCGCACGCCGTCTTCCTGCGCAGCCCGATCGCCCATGCCGAACTCGCTGGGATCGAGACGGGCGCGGCGCTCGCCGCCGGGGCGTTGCTGGTGCTGACGGCCGACGATCTGCCCTTCATCGAACGGTCGCTGATAACGCGCTACGGCCATCCGAGCCTGCGGCTCGCCCCGATGCCCTTCCTGGCTTGCGGGCGGGTGCGTTTCGTCGGCGAGCCTGTCGCCCTGGTGGTCGCCCGCACCCGCTACGAAGCCGAGGACCTGGCGGCGCTGATCGAAGTCGATTACCGGCCGCTGCCCGTCGTCGCGTCTGTCCCGGCAGCGCTGGCCGGGGACGCGCCGGCGCTGCACGCCGCCTGGCCGGGCAACATCGCGGCAACATTCATGCACGAAACCGGCAACGCCGCGGCGGCGCTGGCCCGGTGCGCCGGCCGGGTCTCGCAGCGGTTCGGGTTTGCCCGCCAGGCGCCGGTACCGCTCGAACCCCGCGGTTGCGTTGCCGATTTCGACTCCGGCAGGGCCGCGCTGACGCTGCACATCTCGACCCAGACCCACTACGCCGTGCGGGAGAACCTGGCGGCAATCCTGGACCTGCCGGAAGACAGCGTGCGCGTGATCGCGGAGGATGTCGGCGGCGGCTTCGGCTCCAAGTCCCGGCCCTATGTCGAGGAAATCGTCGTCAGCCACGCCAGCCGGGCGCTCGGCCGGCCGGTGAAATGGATCGAGAGCCGCTCCGAGAATTTGCAGGCTACGACCCATTCGCGCGCGACCGAAACCGATCTCGAAATCGGCTATGACGACGGCGGCCGGATCCTGGCGATGAGGGGCCGGCTCACGGTCGATGTCGGCGCGTATGCCTTCACCAGCGGCATCATCACCGCCCAGGTCGCCTCCGGCCATTGCGCCGGGCCGTACAGGATTCCGGACATCTCGTTGGAGGTGGTCTGCGTCGGCACCAACAAGACGCCGCTCGCGACCTACCGCGGCGCCGGCCAGCCCGAGGCGACTTTCCCGCTCGAATCGCTGCTGGACATGGCAGCCGGCGATCTCGGCATGTCCGCGGTGGACATCCGGTCGCGCAACCTGGTGACGCCGTCGGACATGCCCTACGCCCCGCATATCCCCTACGGCGGCGACAAATGCCGCTTTGAAAGCGGCGATTTTCCGGCTCTGCTCCACCGTGCCGCCGCCGGAAGCGGTTACGACGAGAAAATCGAAGCCGTCGGGCCGCACGAACGCGCGGCCTGGGGCATCGCCTGCGGCATCGAAAGCACCGGCTTCGTCGGCTTCGAATCGGCCGAGGTGCGGATCGACGGCGCCGGCAACGTGACCGTCGCATCCGGCATGTCCAGCCAGGGCCAGGGACAGGCGACGACCTACGCCCGGGTATGCGCCGAAAACCTCGGCGTGGATGCAGGTTGCGTCACCGTGCGCATGGGCGATACCGGTTTGCTGCCCTTCGGCCGGGGCGCCTTCGCCAGCCGCGGTGCGGTCGTCGGCGCCAACGCGGTCGCCGGCGCCGCTTCCCGGTTGCGCGGGAAGGTGCTCGGAAATGCCGGCGTGCTGTTGCAGGAAAGTCCCGAAGGCCTGTCGGTGAAGGCGGGCGATATCGTTCGCCCGACCGGGGAACGGACCGGGTTAAGCCTGGCGGATATTGCCCGGGCGGCGGTTCCCGGCGGCCCGCTCTACGACGGCGATCCCGCGCTTTCGGCGCGGCTCGTCTTCGATACGGAAGGGACGCTGACCTTCGCGCTCGCGGTCCATGCAGCGAAGGTGTCGGTCGATGTGGAGACCGGCCGCTACCGGATCCTCGATTATTTCATCGTCCACGATGCCGGACGGCTGCTCGACCGCACCATCGTCGACGGCCAGATTATCGGTGGCGCTGTCGAGGGGATCGGCGGCGCCATGTTTTCCGAACTCCATTATGACGACGACGGCCAACTCCTCACCGGAACGCTGGCCGACTACGCAGTGATCGCGGCGCCCGACGCGCCGCGCATCGGGCTGGAGCATCTCCATACCGCGCCGACGACCAACCCGCTCGGCGTGCGCGGCGTCGGCGAGGGCGGCGTCATTCCGGCCGCGCCGGCGATCGCCAATGCGGTGTCCCGGGCGATCGGCGCCGCGGGCAGCAGCCGGGTCGCGCCTCTATGCCGGGCGCCGTTGCGGCCGGAGGCGGTCCTGCAGGCGATCCGCAGTGTCCGTTCCGGCGAAACTTCGCCACGGAAATCATGACTACAGCGAGACATCCGGGCTAGCGGCGCCACACCTCCCGCCAGGCACCAAACTCCGAAGGCGAGATGCGATAGCGCGCGAAGTTGCCTTCGTGCAGGCTCAGAAGTTCCCGCTCAGCGATTTCGCGAAACCGTTCGTGTTCGGATTTGTCGATATGCCGGATGACCCAGGCATCCACTTCGGCAGCGGCCTGCTTCTTGTCCATGCAGGCCCGGACGATGGTGCCGACAAGGTCGCGCAACGCCGTCCTGTGGCGCATCCGGAACGGGTCGGGCTCGCCGAGGGACTGGCGCACCGCGGCGTAACGGGCGGCGGACCGTCTGTAGGCCCAGAGGAACAGGTCGCGCAGTAATTCTGTGCGGCGGAGTTCGTACACGCCGAGCAAGGCTTCGGTATACAAATCGCGCGACACTTCCTCGAAGGACAGCGGAGAAAGGTTCGCCTCGATGAGCGGAATGTTGGCGGCAAGCCGCGACACCCGCTTGTTGACGTCGTCGAAAGGCTGCAGATAGGGAAGCTGCACCATCGCAAAGAAGGCCTGTTCGAACGGGTCTTCGATCGCCGAAGCGATGGCGAGTAACCGGTTGAAGCACTCCTCGATCAATTGCGGCGTCTCCAACGGGTGGAAGACCGAACTGCCGATGCCGACGCTGCGATAGCGAAGGCGGCCCGGCGCTTGCGGGTCCGGCAGCAGGTTGTCCGCCAACGCCGCGTGGAGATTGAGAATCGTATATCGGTTGAAGCCGATATCGTCCGCCCCTTCGACGAGGAATTCGATAGCAGCCTTGTGGTTGAGGATCATCAGGGCTTCGCGCGCATCCTTGCCCTCCGCTTCCTGGCCGGCTTCGATCAGGCGCACCGTATCGAGGAGCGAGTAGGTGTTGCCTTCCAGCCGGCTAGAATTCCATGAAAGGTCGATCAGCAGCCGGCTCAATATCTGCTTGGCGTAGGTGCCGGCGGCCTGTTCGACGACTCCGGTCCTGCCGGTTTCCGCCAGCTGGATGCGTTCCTCTTCGGAGAGATAGAAGGTCCGGTTCGGCAGGTAGGAGTCGAGGATAGACCGGTCATAGCCGACCGGTTGGCGCGCCTCCGGCGGCAGGCGGACATAGCCCTGAATCTCTTTGCCGGCATCGGAGAGTCGGAGAGGTTTTGCGAGCTGCGCGCTAGATCTCAAGGGTCCGAAAGCCGCCCGGGCTGACAGCGAGACGACATGCGGCATTCGATATCGAGCGCCGCGGCCGGAGCTTTCTCTGATCAGGCGGTTGCCATCGACCAAGGCCTTCAGGCGGTCTTGCACAGTCCGGTGCGGCGGCGCAGCTTCCAGCGCTTCTGTAATTTCCCTTGCAGTCATGCCTTCCGGCTTCTGTCGTACGACCTCTTCAATGGCCCGCAGGTCTGCTTTCCGATTTCGTTTCAACGGATAGCGCCTTTGCTGGATTTTTGCGGATTTCCGCGCAATATACCACTTATTGCGCAATAAACTACTTTTGTGCGCAAAAATTAGCGCTATGCGCAATAAAATTTGCGCGAAAAACTGCTAAATTGCGCGAAACCCGATTGGCACACGTCGCTTTCGCGCCGCAGGCGCTGCCGCGGCAGGGCTTTCCGCCCCTCAATACACGCCCGGTATCGGGGCCTTCCGGTGCGCCGGATAGTTCTCGAAGGTTGCCCGGTACCAGCGATGGTTGCTGCGTGCCCGGGGAGCGAGGTTGGCGGCGGTGAAAAGGCAGAAGGCGCGGCAGGGCGCCGCCGGACCCTCTTTGCCTCAGTGCATCGGGACGAAGGCCATGGCGAGCGACGTCTCGATTTCCGTCACCGCTTTCGAAACCTCCCGCCCGATCAGGTCCATCTGGCGGACCTGTTCGATCCGCGGCGCCGCGGCCTTCAGTTCACGGCCGGACATCAGGCCCTCGAAGATCCGGCAGACATCGGCCAGCGAGATGATGATGATGTCGCGCGCGTCCGGGATATCATCGCTCAGGATCACGCCCATGATCCGGAGCTTCACCTCGCGCACCGCCTGATAGTCGTCGATCGGATAGCGCCGCGTCCGCAGCACCCACATGAAGCGGTCCTCTTCGCGGTGCAGGATGCCCCGATCGACCAGCCGGTCGAGCGACCCTTCGCGGATCGCTTCGGCCTGGCCCGCCACCTCTTTGATCCAGTAACGCGTGTCGTGCCCGTCTTCGGACTGCACGATCCGCGCGAGAGCCGGATCGAGCAGGTCGTCGCCGAGCGGCGTCGGATCGACGACGAAAAGGCGTTCCGGATCGGTATCGATCCGCCCCTCTATCGCAAGATCCATCAGAACTGCCCCGGCGAGAGCGTATTCGAGCGACAGCGTGGGCACGTCGATGAATCTTCCGCCCTTGTCATCGAGCAAGAGCAGCATGATCTCTTCCGAGAATCTCAGCATTCCGGCAGTCTCCTGGGTCGGGACGTGAGTGATCGCTGTGGCTTGCGGTCGCCGGACCATAGCGCGCCGTTCGCGGCTTGCACAATTCCAATCGCCACACGAACCGCCGAATAGTTCCGCGCCGGTCCGGACGGGCGGGCAATCCGCCGGCGCGGTGGCCCGATCGCCCCCGGCCGGTCTCCGAGTCGCCGCCCGTCGCGGCCGGGAGGGCAAAACAACCGCCGAATTACCCGCTCATTTATATGGCCCGACCGCCACTTGAGAAGGCGATCGGGACGAACGACACTACCCGCAAAACAGTCGTCCGCCGGCGCCTGCGGGAGGAAGCCGCAATGAGTTATGCCCATATTTCGGTCGAGCCGATGACGCCGACAATCGGCGCCATGGTCTCGAATGTCGATCTCAACGCCGTCCGCTCCGATGCGGTCTACGAGGAGATCAAGGCAGCGCTGTGGAAGTACCATGTCCTGTTCTTCCGCAACCAGCCGATCGAGCCGGAACCGTATATTCGGCTGGGCAGCCAGTTCGGCGAGCTGGAGGAGCACGAGTTCTTTCCGCATATCGATGGCTATCCCCAGATCCAGACCATCGCGCACGAGGGTTACGATCAGCCGGAAACCGACCGCTGGCACACCGACGTCACCTTTCGCGCCCGGCCGAGCAGCGTCAACCTGCTGCGCGCCGTAAAGCTGCCGCCGTCGGGCGGCGACACAGTCTGGTCGTCGACCGCGGCCGCCTTCGACGCCCTGGCGGACCAGCTCAAGACCATGCTGCTTGGCCTGAAGGCCGATCACGACCTGCCGCACCACCAGCGCCGTATCGATTTCTACCGCCGGGTCGAGGAAGGCCGCATCGGCGGTCAGTCGATGATGAATTCGATGGCCAACGAGCACGAGTTCCGGCTGATCGAGCAGAACCCGATTGTCACCCACCCCGCGGTCATCAACCATCCGGTCACCGGGCGGCTGACCCTTTTCGTCAACTCGATCTGGACCAAGAAATTCTTCGGCATCCATCTCGATCTGAGCGACGCGCTGCTGGGAATGCTGTTCGAGTGGGTCAAGAAGCCGGAATTCCTGGTGCGCTTCCGCTGGGAGACCGATTCCCTGGTGATCTGGGACAATTTCGCGACCCAGCATTATGCGGTGTTCGACTATGCGCCCAACTATCGGGGCATGCATCGGATGACCGCCGGGTCGGCCGAGCCGCGGCTCGACATGGCGACGGTTCCGGCCCATCTGCGCCCGCCTTCGGCTTCGGCCGGCAACGGTGCCGGGCCGCGTTCCATCGTCGATACCGACCGGCTGGCCGCTGCGCCTGCAGCGGAACGGGCCGCGGTCCATGCGGTGTTCAATGCGCTCGACGGCGTCGATCTCGATGCCATCGGCGCCCGGGCTGCCGGCATCTGACGCTCGGCGGCGGACCGGACAGGCCTTTCGTATGGACCCCAGAACGATGGATCGGGACCTTCAGGCGCTGCAAAATAGCCGCGACCTGCTGCGCCGCGCCCGTGCGGCGGCCGAAGCGTTCCGCCGGGTTTCGCCGGCCGACGCCATGAAGATCGCCGGCACGGTCGCGAAGGCGGCGGCCGGGCGCGCCCGCCATTATGCCGAATGGGCGGTCCGGGAAACCGGCTTCGGCAGGGTCGAGGACAAGATCGACAAGAACCTCGCCGGCAGCATCCGGATCTATGAGGAATATTGCGACCGGCCGGTCGGCGGCATCCGCCAGGACAGGGCGCGCAACATCGTCGAGATCGGCCGCCCGGCCGGCGTGATCGTCGGCCTGTCCAATTCGACCTCGCCGGTCGGCACCGTCTATTTCAAGGCAATGCTGGCGCTGATGACGCGCAACGCCATCGTGTTCAGCCCCCACCCGGCGGCGCTCGCCTGCACCGCCGACGCGGCGCGCTTTCTCGAAAAAACGGCCCGGCTCGCCGGCGCGCCCGCCGACGCGATCCAGATTCTCGCCGAACCGACGCTCAACGCGACCAACGCGCTGATGCAGGCCGACGAGACCGACCTGGTGATCGCGACCGGCGGCGCCGCGATGGTGCGCGCGGCCTACAGTTCGGGCAATCCGGCGCTCGGCGTCGGGCCGGGCAACACGCCGGTCTACGTCGACCGGACGGCCGATCTGGCTTTCGCGGCGGAGAAGATCGTCGAGGGCAAGCAATACGATTACGGCACCCCCTGTTCGGCGCCGTCGGTCGTCTTGGCCGATAAGCCGGTCGGGCGCGAGTTGCGCGGGCTGTTAGAGCGTGAAGGCGCCTATTTCTGTTCCGACGAGGAACTGGCCACGCTCGAGGCGGCGGCTTTCCCCGGCGGCCGCCTCAACCCGGCGATCATCGGCCAACCGGCCGGCCGGGTGGCCCAGATCGCCGGCCTGTCGCTGCCGCCGGACACCCGGGCGATCGTCGGGCTCCTCAAGGATGCCGAAAGCGTGCCGCCGATGGCGCGGGAGAAACTCTCCATCCTGCTCGGCGCCGCGGTCGTGGACGGGGTGGAAGGCGCCATCGGCATCGCCCGCTGCATGCTCCGGTCGGCAGGCAGCGGCCACACCGCCGCCATCTTCACCGGCGACCCGGAGCAGGCAGTTCTGTTCGGCGCGGCGCTCGACTATTACCGGATCGTGGTCAACAACGACCCGACCAATGGTGCGGTCGGCCGGGGCACCGGCCTGCCGGTCACCTTCACCATCGGCACCGGCTTCGCCGGTAGGAGTTCGATCGATCATAATCTCGGCCCCGAAGACCTGATCGACTGGAAGCGCGTCGCGTTTCCGGTCGGCGAGGCTTCGGCTGCGAAACCCGCTGCGCCGCAGGCCGAACCGGCGCGCGGCACCGACGCTGCGGTGCAGTCCCTGAAAGAAGAAGTCCGGCGGATCGTCGCCGAGGAACTGGCGCGGAATTGAGCCCGATGCCGACCCTGCGCTCCTACATCTTTCTCGACCAGCTGCAGCCGCAGACCATGTGCTACATCGGCTCGACGATGCGCGGGTACCTGCCGCGGCAGCGCGATGCGGCGATGATCGTCGAAGTCGCGCCGGGCATGGATATCGAATGGCTGACCGACATTGCGCTCAAGCACGACGCGATCCGGCCCGGCAATCTGGTGGTCGAACGCCAGTTCGGTTATCTGGAATTTCATGCCGCCGACCCGGCCTCGGTCCGTTCGGCGGGCGCGGCTATCCTGGAGGCGGCCGGCGCTTCGGCGTCCGACGCCATGCCGCCGGAGATCCTGGCGTCGCGCATCGTCGACCGGATCGACCCCTATCATTCCTTCCTGGTCAACCGGAACAAGCAGGGCAGCATGCTCCTGCCCGGCGACACCCTGTTCATTCTGGAGATGACGCCGTCTGCAAACGCGTTGCTCGCGGCCAACGAAGCGGAAAAGGCGGCCGACGTGAAACTGGTCGACTGCCGCTTCATGGGCGCTGCAGGACGGCTCTACATGGCGGGCACGGCGTCCGACGTACGCACCGCAGCCGAGGCGGCCAGGGCGGCCCTGGGTGCGAGGGGAGCATAGCGATGGCGGAGCAGACGGACGCGATCCGCAAGCTGGTGCGGGAGGCGATCGCCGAGTTGCAGGGCGCGGATGCGCCGGCGCCTTCTGTGGCCGCCGGGGCCGCCGGGCAGGGCGTCCCGGTGCAGGGCGTCCCGGTGCGCATTCCCGTCGTTATCCGCGACAGCGCAGATGCCGGCCGCCTGGCGCACCTCGTGAGCGCCATCGCTGCCTCGCCCGAGCTGGGGCCGCGCCTGAAAGGCGGCGGCATCGCCTTTGACGCGCGGCTGGCAGCCGGTGCCGACGGGGCGGCGGAAAGCGACGCGCGGGCGGCGTTCGACCACTTCTTCGAAGCGTTCAACACGGGCGACTTCGACCGGATCTGGCCGACTGTCACCGACGATTTCGAATGGCGCCTGCCTGCCGGGCCGGGCGCGCCCTACACGTCGGCCAGAGGCGAGGCGGCCTTCCGCGAGGCCTATACGAAGCGCTGGGCCTTCCTGAAGCATTTCAACGCGGTCAACGAGGTCGTGTTCGTCAGCGGCGACCGGGTCTACCAGCATTACCGGGTCACCGGCACCGGGCCCGACGGGACTTACGTCGATTTTACCGGGCTGGATTTCTACATCGTGCGCGACGGCAAGATTGCGCTGAAAGACGCCTACAACAAGTCCGTGGCGCCCGGGGGCGGCAAGAGCTCCGCAAGAGCCGGCGGGCCGTCGCTCGATATCGCCAACGGAGTCGTCACCGAGCGCAAGGTCGCCGAGGCCGCCCGGCTCGGTACGCGGCTGGTCGTCGGCCGCCGTGCGGTCGTCACGCCGCTCGCCCGCGACCGCGCCAGAGCCCTCGGTCTGACCATCGAGAGGAGCGAGCCATGAAAACCGGCAAAGTCGTGGGCCGCGTCTGGGCCACCAAGCGCGTCGAAAGCCTTCCCGCCGGCGCGTTGCTGGAAGTCGAACTGGACGGCCGCGCCAGGGAGCGGGTCATCGCCTTCGATCCGCTCGGGTCGGGCGACGGCGAGCGCGTGCTCGTCACCTTCGGGGAAGCGGCCACCAACTGGTTCCCGGAAGGCAAGGCCATCGTGGATGCCCTGATCGTCGGCGCGCTCGACGACTCCGGGGACTGAAACACAACCAACCCTGCAAACACCCCATCGAAACGGAGGATGGAATGTCTCAAGCTGTGGGAATGATCGAAACGGTCGGCTACGTCGCCGCCTACGCGGCGGCCGATGCCATGGTCAAGGCCGCGAACGTAACCATCGCCGGCCGCGAGCAGGTCGGCGGCGGGCTGGTCGCGGTCAGCGTTACCGGCGATGTCGGCGCGGTCAAGGCCGCGACCGAGGCCGGCGCCGAGGCGGCCTCGCAGGTCGGCGAGGTCAAGTCGGTCCATGTCATCCCGCGGCCGCACGCCGACGTGCAAAAGGCCTTCTCCGGCGGCAAATGACGGCCGGGCTACCGACCCGGCGGGTGAGCGGGCGCCATGCCTGAGCTGCGCGTCTACCTGACGCTCGACGGGCTGCAGCGGCAGTTTGCGGCCTATCTGAGCTCGCCGGTGCCGGCGCGCGGCTACGTCCCGCTGGAGGGCATGCATTCGCTGATCATCGAGATCGCGCCCGGTCTCGTGATCGAGCGGGCGATCGATCTCGCGCTCAAATCGGTGCCGTCGCTCGAACCCGGCATCCTCGCGGTCGAGCGCCAGTTCGGCGTGCTCGAACTGCACAGCGAGGACCGGCGGGCGCTCGGCCGGGGCGGCCGGGCGATCCTCAAATGGCTCAAGGCTAAGCCGGAAGATCAGCTCAAGCCGCAGATCCTGTTCTCCGACATCATCGAGGATGTCACCGACCAGCACGCCGTCATCGTCAACCGGTCCAAGCAGGCCAACATGATCCTGCCGGGCCAGAGCCTGCTGCTGATCGAGTGCGTGCCGGCCCTGTTCGGCGCCTTCATCGCCAACGAGGCGGAACGGGCGCAGCCGGGCAACAGCCTGGTCGAATGCCGGATGATCGGCGCCAGCGGGCGGGTCTATATGGCGGGCGAGCCGGAGCCGCTGCGCGCGGCCCTGGCGCACGTCTCCGAAGCGCTCGCGGCTATCCCCGGCAGGTCGGACTGAACGCCCGCTATGCCAGCCATGCCCGGCCGACCGCTCACGATTTGCGTCCGCTTCGCCGATGGTATCTTATCGGCGCCACGCATGGACGGAGGGGTGCGCCGGGCGGATGGGGGTATCGGACCCGAAACCGACGACAGTGGCGATCGTGGCCGCCGACGGAGTGCTTTCCTCGGCGATCGCGGGACCGTTCGATATTCTGTCCAGTGCCGGTTATCTCTGGCAGGCGCTGAATGCGGATCCGGTCTCGGCCCGGCGTTTCGAGGTTTCGGTGGTTGCGGGCGAACGCGGGCCGTTGCGCTGTTATCAGGGATTGACCGTATTCGCGGACAAGGCGCTCGCGGAAATGCCGGCCCCGGACATTGCCTTTGTGCCGACGGTCTTCCTGCCGGCCCTGCTGGAGGAACCGTTCGAGATGCCCGGGGCCTGGCGCCCGATTGCGGATTGGCTGGCGGCCGCCTACCGCAACGGCAGCCTGATCTGCTCGAACTCGTCCGGGGCGCTCCTGCTCGCCGAAGCCGGCCTGCTGGACGGCCGCGCGGCGACGATCCACTGGACGCTGGCCGAGCGCGCCCAGCAGAAATATCCGGCCGTCCGCTTTCAGCCCCATCGGGTGCTGATCCCGACCGGGCCGCGCGACCGGATCGTCACCGCCGGCGCCGGAACCTGCTGGCAGGATCTTGCGCTCTATCTGATCGCCCGCTTCGCCGGATCGGTCACGGCAGCGCAGACCGCGAAATCCTTCACGATCTTCCGCAAGGTGCGCGGCCAGCAGCCCTATGCGGAGTGGTTCCCGCCGAGAAAGCACGGCGACGCGGCGGTCGCCCGGGCGCAGGAGGTTCTGCACCGCAACTTCCCGGCAGCCGATGTGCTGCCGACCGCGCTGGCGGCATCGCAGCTGACGCCACGCACCTTCAAGCGGCGCTTCAAGGCCGCGACCGGCCAGTCCGCCACCGACTATATTCAGCATCTTCGGGTCAAGGAAGCCCGGTTCCGGCTGGAGACCACCAACAACAACATCGAGGAGATCGGCGCTCGGATCGGCTACCGCGACGTCGCCTTTTTCCGAACGCTGTTCCGGCGCCTGGTCGGCCTGACGCCCGGCCAGTACCGCGAACAGTTCGGCCTGCTGGAATATCCGGGGGCCGACCCGCTCGATCCTGTCGCCGAGGTCGTTGACCCGGACCCCGTGCCGTAGGAAACAGGCATCGCAGAGAAGCAAACGCCAATTCAGTTTACCGTGAGAGGGAGGACCATCATGAAATTCCGTTCGACGATTCTGGCGCTGAGCGCCGCGGCGCTGCTGCCAATACCCGCCGCCGAGGCTGCAGAGCTCAAATTGTCCCTGGCGCCGCCACCGAAATCGCCCTGGGGCGTCTTCGCCACCAAGGTCGCCGCCAAGGTGAAAGAAGCCTCGGCCGGCAAGCTGACCATCAAGATTTTCTTCAACAACCAGCTCGGCGGCAGCGAGCAGAACGTCATCCGCCAGATGGTGCGCGGCCGCATCGACATGGGCGCGAACTCCAACACGGCGATCTCGCTGGTCGCGCCGGAGTTCGGTCTGCTCGCCACGCCCTTCCTCTGGAAGGATCTGAAGGAAGCCGATTGCGTGGCCGACAAACATCTTCTGCCGGTGTATGACGGGCTGCTGCGCAAGGGCGGCGTGGTGCCGCTGACCTGGATGGAGGTCGGCAACCAGATCGTGTTCGCGAAGAAGCAGATCAAATCCCCGGCGGACATTGCCGGCCTCAAGCTGCGCACCGCGCCGACGCCGACCGATACGATCTACATGAAGGTCGCCGGCGCCAATTCCATTCCGCTCGGCACGGCCGAAAGCATGCCTGCACTCAAGACCGGCGTTGTCCAGGCCGCCACCTGGCCCGCCGTCTACGGCATCGCCGTCGGCTATCACAAGGTTGCGCCATTTGTGACCGTGACCAACCATTCGCACCAGATCGGCGCGGTGATCATCAGCAAGAAGGTCTGGGACAAGCTCTCCAAGGAACAGCAGGGATGGCTGCGCGCGTCCTACGAGACGGCAGGTTTCCTGCGCAAGGCGGTCCGGGGCGCGGAAAAGGGACTGCTCGGCAAGATCGCGAAGGGCGGCGCGACGGTCTACCGGCCGAACGCAGCGGAGATGAAGGCCTGGCGGTCCAAGGCTCCGGCGGCACAGGCGCAGATCATCAAGGAATTCGGCGGCCAGTCGGCCGCAGTCTGGAAGCGCCTCCAGGAAGCGCGCAAGGCCTGCGCTTCCTGATTTGTATTCCGCCCCATGTTTAGCCGCGTAGAGCGCGCTCTACGCGCGCTCTACTGGTTCGAGGCCGGGCTCGCCACCGTCGCCTATGCGGGGGTGGCGGGCCTGCTTCTTGCCGATGTCCTGTCGCGGGAAATCGCCGGCGAAGCGATCTGGGGCGCCCAGAAAATAGCCGTTTTCGGCGCGATCGTCGCCGGCTTCCTCGGCCTGGTGCTGTCGACCGCGTCGAACAGCCATCTGCGGCCGCAATTCGCCGACGGCTGGTTCCCGCGCGCCTGGAGCCCCACGATCAGCAGGGCTGGCGATGTATTCTCCGGCCTGCTCTATATCGGTTTCGGTATCGTCGCCGTGGGCTATGTCGAGGAGAGCATCGCCAACAGGGAACGGGCCGCGGTGCTGTTCACCCCCCTGTGGCCGATCCAGATGGTTCTGCCCTACGCCTTCTTCTCGTCGGCATTGCGCCACCTCTCTTTCGCCGCTTTCCCGGGACTGAAGCCCGAGGCGCGGCCCGAAGGGGGCTGACGCCGTGGAAGCGCTCGGCCTGATCGGCCTCGTCCTGCTGCTGCTGGCTTTTCGCCAGAACATTATCCTCATCCTGCTGACGGCGACGGCCTTCATCCATCTGGTCTGGGGCGACGGCCGGATCTCCTATCTGGTCGACGACATGTGGGGCAGCCTCAACAACGAGGTGCTGCTCGCCATTCCCATGTTCATTGCCGCCGGCAACGTGATGACCCGCGGCTCGATCGCCGAACGGCTGATCGAGGTCATGCGCGTCCTGACCCAGTGGCTGCCCGGCGGCCTGGCGGTCGCGACGATCCTGTCCTGCGCCATGTTTGCCGCCATCTCCGGCTCTTCGCCGGTGACGCTGCTGGCGGTCGGCACCATCCTCTATCCCGCCCTGCTGCGCGAAGGCTATTCGCGGAGCTTCTCGCTCGGCGCGCTCACCTCGGGCGGCACGCTCGGCATCATCATCCCGCCGTCGATCCCGCTGATTCTCTACGGGATCGTCACCGAAAAATCGATTTCCGACCTGTTCACCGCCGGCATCATGCCGGGGCTGCTGCTGACGGCCGTGCTCAGCATCTACGCGCTCTGGACAAACCGGCACTTGCCCTCGAAGGCGTGGGAGTTCCGCGCGATCGGCGTGGCGCTGCGCCGGGGCATCTGGGCGCTCCTGCTGCCGGTCGTCCTGCTCGGCGGCATCTACACCGGCTATTTCTCGGCGACCGAAGCCGCGGCGGTGGCGCTGGGCTACGCGCTGTTCGTCGAGATTTTCGTCCATCGCGAGATGCGGCTGCGGGATTTCTTCAACACTTCGGTCGAAACCGCGAAACTGCTCGGCACGCTGTTCCCCATCGTGGCGGTCGCGCTCAGCATCAAGTCGCTGCTCACCGTAGAGCAGGTGCCCCACGCGCTCGCCGAATGGATCGGCACGATCGTGACCGACCCGGTCACCTTCCTGCTGGCGATGAACGTGCTGCTGCTGCTGGTCGGCTGCTTCATCGACGTGATTTCGGCGATCCTCATTCTCGGGCCGCTGATGCTCGGCATTGCCGAGACCTACGGCATCAACCCGATCCACCTGGGCATCATCATGGTGATCAATCTGGAGGTTGGCTTCCTGACGCCACCGGTCGGCCTCAACCTGATTGTGGCGACAACGGCGTTCCGGGAATCCTTCTTCCTTGTGTGCCGGGCCGTCCTGCCCTTCATTGCCCTGATCCTCGGCGTGCTGATGATCGTGACCTTCGTGCCCGAGCTGTCGCTCTTCTTCATCCAGTAGGCGCGCCGGAAACCGTGCGAGTTTTGCGCGGTTCCCGGGTTGGTGTAGACTGCGCAACGAGAAGCGGGAGGGGCGGATCGTGAGCGAAATCTACAACGCCATCGGGCTGCAGACCGACACGGTCGACTGCAAGTTCCGGGTCGGGGACGTGCCGGACTACGAGCCGAACCTGCGCCATCTCGACCACATGATCGACATGGCCGTGCTCCACTCGATGGAATACCGGCCGCGGCTGCTCGCCCTGTGCGAAGGGGCGATCCAGGGCTTCCCCGACGAATACCACGACTGGGAATCGGCGGCCTATACGGCCAGCGGCGCCATCGACATTCCCGGCCCGGTGACCGACCGCCTGGCGGAAAAGGCGGCCAAATGGGACCTCTACCTGATCGGCCAGGCCAAGGCGCGCATGCCGGAGTTTCCCGACCGTTTCTTCAACACCGCCTTCATCATCGATCCGGCGGGCGAGGTTATCCACGTCCACCGCAAGAATGTCGTGTTCACCATCGAACACACGACCACGCCGCACGATGTCTGGGACCAGTGGGTAGCGATGTTCGGCGACGGGCTCGACGCCTTCTTTCCGGTCGCACGCACGCCGATCGGCAATATCGGCTGCCTGATCTGCATGGAGGGCAACTTCCCGGAACTGGCGCGCGGGCTGATGATGAACGGCGCCGAGATCGTCTATCGCCCCAGCTCCATCGAGAACAAGATTTCGACCGGCGTCTGGCAGATCCAGAACCAGGCCCGGGCGCTCGACAACAACTGCTATGTCATCGCGCCCAATACCGGCTACCACATCGTCGATGCGGCCGGCACGCGCGGCTTCGTGACCGGCGGCCATCCGATGATCGTCGACTATCGTGGCCAGATCGCACACGAAATCCGGACCCAGGGAGACGCCTTCGTCGCTGCCCCGATCAACATTGAGGGCCTGCGCCAGCACCGGGCGAACGCGCGCCAGAACAACTGGGCGCCGCACATGAAGACCGAACTTTACCGGCTGGTCTACGAGCAGACGGTGTGGCCGAAAAACCTGGCGGCGCAGCGACCGCCGCAGCGCCGGGAAGCGACCGACGAAATCTATTTCCAGACCATCCGCCGTCTGGAGGAGGCGGGCGTGCAGGTGCCGCCGGCCGCCGGCGCCGGCCGGAGGGCGCCGGGCGGCGCATCGGACGGCCCGTCGCTCAGGGATCACATTCTCGGGCAGGTTGCGGCAATGGGGGAGGGCGAAGGCCGCGGCCGCACGCCCCGGAAGCTGGAACTCGTCGAGAGCGACGGGGCGGAGGCCGCACGGATCGTTCCCGACCGGGCTGCGGAATAACCCGCTGCCATCGCGGCCGCCGGCAGGCCGGGTTCTTCAACGAAGGCGCTTCGGCAAGCCTGTTCAGTGTCCCAGCGTCGGCGTTCCGAGCAGGTCGGCGACCAGGGGCACCTGCTCCAGCGCCCAGCGCATTTCCTGTTTTTCGAAACCGCTGAGGTCCGACGGATCGACCTTGTTGGAGTGCGCCACGCCGCGGTCGATATCGCGCAACTGCTGGCCGAGGATCAGGTTGAGCAGGATACGGTGCGCCTCGACGAGATTATCGACGGATTTTCCCGCGACCGTTTCGAGCTGCCGGGCCGCTTCCAGCCGCTTCGGCGTGGTGCGCGCCTCGACACCGTGCATCAGGGCAATCACGCGGGCGGCCGAAAAGATCGGCATGATTCCGCCGATCTTGAGATCGACGCGGCCGGCATCGGTCCGGAACCGCCCGAACATGCCGATCGGGGAGTCGAAATCTCCGGCGCTCAGGGCGAGGAACTTGTGGAAGGCCGGCGCGTGCCGGGCGAGATCCAGGGCTTCGGCGCGCAGGCTGTCGGCCATTTCCGTCGTGCCGAGAACGGCCTGGGCATCGAAGAAGATATCGCAGTTCAACAGGTCCTCGGCGCGGGCGCGCGCGATCCACGTCCGAACCGTTTCCCGCCAGACGCCGAGCGGTTTGCGCCACGCGGCGTTTGCCGCCATGATTCCGCCGGGACAGTAGATCACCCCGGTCTCGTTCAGGATGTCGGCGGTTCGGCGGCCCAACTCCTCGAACCAGGCGTCGGCACCGTCGGGCGCGCCATCGGCGTAGATCAGCGCGTTGTCCTGATCCATTGCGAGCAGGCTCTCGCCGCGCCCGCCCGAGCCGAGCACCAGCAGGGCGTAGGGCGCCGGGGCATCGCCCAGGCCGGCGTCCGCCATTTCCGCAGCCGCCAGCTCGCCCGCCCGCGCAGTCAGCGCCCGCAATTCGCGGGAAATCAGGGACGCGATATTCCGCGCGTCGACCTGCTCGAACACCAGGGCGCGGGCAACCGCCGTGAGTTGCGACCAGACCCGGCCCAGCTCGAAGCGCGACCCGGCGGATTCGATGCTCTCGCTCAGGAATACCGCGTCGCCGGCCCGCTGGCGCAGCAGGTCCCGTGCGCTGAGCGCGCCGCACAGCGCGCCGCTTTCGTCCACGACGCCAAGATGCCGGAATCCGCCGCCCGACATCCGCGCGATCGCCCGGTAGACGAACTCGTCCCTGTGGATTGACACCAGCGGGCGCTCGCCAAGATTGCCGACCGGCGTATCGAGCGCGGCCGGCCCCGCCCGGTCGATCGCCCGAAGAATATCGCGCTCGGTCACGATTCCATACGGGCCTTCGGCGGATTCCGGCGGCAGGAACAGGGAGCTGACCTGCCTTTCCATCATGGTCGCCAGCGCGACGTTCACCGGCCGGTCGTTGGCGATGGTCAGCGGCGGGCGCTTCATGAGGTCACCGACGCGATGGCGATAGGGGAAGCTGTCGATCCGGGCATATTCGGCAATGCGGCTCCCGTCGCCGTCCTGCTCGCCGCTCTTTGCCAAATCGTGCCAGCCGGCCTGCGCCTCTTCGGTCATCCGGTTCGTGAGTGCGCGGATCGCCCGCTCAGCCTGGGCGAGCGTTACGATGCCCTTGTCCCGCAGTTTCGGTACGACGGCGCGGTAAATTTCCGCGGCGACCCTGGCGTCGCCCAGCGCGCGGTGTCTGTCGGTAACCTCGACGCCCAGCCAGGCCGCCGCCATTTCGAGCGATTGCTCCGGCAGCGTCGGGGCCACGAGTTCGACGAGATGACCCACATCCAGCGCGCGCGGCTGCTGCCAGGCCATCCCGTGGCGCTCATGCTCCGCCTTGAGCACTGCAAGATCGAATCCGACCGAATAGCCGATCACTACTGCGGAGCCGGCCCATGCCCCGAACTCGGCCATGCGCTCCGGGAAAGGCGGGGCTTCGTCGACATCGGAATCGGCGATGCCGTGGATTTTCGTGGAAGCGGCCGGTATCGGGATGCCGGGATCGACCAACTCCGAAAAAACGCGCTGTGGCCCCGGCGCGCAGGATTCGAGGCGGACGGCGCCGATTTCTATAATCCGGACTTTCTCGACATCGAGACCGGTCGTTTCCGTATCGATCGCGACGGCCGGCATGCTGGAAAGAGGCATGCCGGACAGCCCGCCCGATGTTGCCCGAAAGCTCATATGCGGCCTCGAACGTTACAGAGCGGCCCCGCTCCGCCAGTCGATCGCGATACTCTCGGGAACCGCACGGTCCCGAAAGGAGGCGCGAACCTCCCGCCATTTGTTGCCGATCGATGTGGCAACGATATTACGGTCGAGTTTCTTGAACTCTTCGACAACCGGCGCAAAGCGCGCCAGGTCCACCGGGCTGAGGGCAAAGGCCGCATCGCCGACCGCAGCCGCCGGCCAGTCGGTCTCGCGCATCCGCTGCTCGAACCGCTCGTGCGCGTCGGCCGGAATCTTCCCCGGGTCGATGTCCGCCAGACCGCCGCGCATTCCGTTGTCGAAGCACAGGCGGGCCATGGCTTCGGCCTCCTGCGGCGCCAGGCGCGCCGACTCCGCCACGATGGCGACGACATGGATCGTGAGGTCGGAAAGGCAGGAGACAAATACCTTGACCGACGAATCTTGAATTGACTTAGCAAATACATCATCTGTGAAATATTCGCGAAACTGTGTCCCCATCCGGGCTTTCAAATATCCAAACAACGTCGTCTGTGCGACGAATGAGGCGCGGGTGCGCGCAAACAGGAACAAACACTCAACCGAATCTATAGGGGATCGATCCAGTCGCTCGACGATACTCTTGAACGGGCCCGGCAGTCTTGCGAGAAGGGAATGGATCATCGGATACGCCTAATTGGCGACCATATAACAGGAAATCACGATACCTTGACACATTTCAGCATCACCGTATAAGTTTGGCGTTCCGTGTACCCGGCACAAAGAAACCGGGAATTTCATGGAAACGCTCTCAAAAAAACCTCAGAGGATGGTGCCGCATGTCCGATTCGTCAGGCCAGCGGACGCGCCACTGGGCGAGGACCAGGAACCTCACGATCATCGTGCTGGTGATCTGGTTCATCTTCTCGCTGCTGGTGCACTGGTTCGCTAAGGGCCTCAACGGGATTTCCTTCATCGGATTCCCGCTGGGCTACTATCTCGCAGTCCAGGGCTCGCTGATCATCTTCGTGCTGCTGATTTTCTATCAGAACTGGCAGCAGGACAAGATCGACGCAGATGCCGGTCTCTCCGGCGATGAAACCGAAGGGTAGGGGGAGATCGCCATGTTTAAAGGAAACTTCATCGAGAACCTGCCGAAAATCTACGGCATGTACACCGGCGGGTTCATTGTCTTCATCATCCTGATGGCGATCCTCGAGGGGGCCGGCCTCGGCGCCGACACCATCGGCATCCTGTTCGTGATTTTCACGGTCGTGATCTACGCAGCGATCGGCTGGCTGTCCCGCACCATGCAGGTGTCGGCCTACTATGTCGCCGGACGCGAAGTACCGCCCGTGTTCAACGGGATGGCGACGGCGGCGGACTGGATGTCCGGCGCGTCCTTCGTGGCGCTGGCCGGCGGCATCTATTTCGGCGGACACGGCTACCTGGCCTTCGTCGTCGGCTGGACCGGCGGCTATGTGCTGGTGAACGCGCTGCTCGCCCCGTATCTGCGCAAGTTCGGCTGCTACACGGTGCCCGATTTCATCGGGACCCGTTACGGCGGCAACACGGCGCGGTTCGTGGCCGTTATCATCCTCGTGGTGACGTCCTTCACCTATGTGACGGCGCAGATCAACGCCACCGGAACGATCGCGGCGCGCGCGCTGCACATTCCGTTCGAGGTCGGCGTCTGGTTCGGCCTCCTGGGCATCCTGCTCTGCTCGATGCTCGGCGGCATGCGCGCGGTGACCTGGACGCAGGTGGCGCAGTACATCGTGCTGATCATCGCCTACCTGGTGCCGGTCATCTGGATGTCCAACGCGCAGGGCTTCGGGGTCATCCCGCACTTCACCTACGGTGAGGCCGTAGCGCGGATTACCGAACTGGAGCCGACCCTCAAGCTCGGTGCCGCGGCGATTGAAAAAGCGCCGTTCCCGGGGACGAGAATCCTCACCAACCTGCATAACGGGCCCGGTGACGCTGCGCACAGCTGGCAGTTCGTGACCCTGGCCCTCTGCATGATGGCCGGCACGGCATCGCTGCCACACATCCTGATGCGCTATTTCACGACGCCGACCGTCCGTTCGGCCCGGCGTTCCGTGTCCTTCTCGCTGTTCTTCATCTTCCTGCTGTACTTCACGGCGCCGGCCCTGGCCACGCTGACCAAGCTGCAGCTGTTGGATCCGAACCTCGCGACCAGCGTCATCGGCAAATCCATCTCCGATGTCAGCAATCTGGAATGGATCAAGCAGTGGACGTCGGTGGGCATGCTGGCCGTGACCGACGGTAACAAGGACGGCATCCTGCAGATCAACGAGTTCTTCATGCGGCCCGACATCGTCGTGCTGGCCACGCCTGAAATCGCGGGGCTGCCGTATGTGATCTCCGGTCTGGTTGCGGCCGGCGGCATGGCGGCCGCCATGTCGACGGCGGACGGGCTGCTGCTCGCCATCGCCAACGCGCTGAGCCACGATCTGTACTACAAGATCATCGATCCGAAGGCCGACACCGCGCGGCGCCTGATCGTCGCCCGCGTGTTGCTGATCGTGATCGGCGCCCTCGGCGCCCTGGTTGCCAGTTTGCAGTTGACCGGCATCCTGGGAGCGGTCGCCTGGGCCTTCTGCTTCGCCTGCTCGGGCCTGTTCTTCCCGCTCGTCCTCGGCGTGTGGTGGAAACGGGCAACGACGGCCGGCGCAATTGCGGGCATGGTCCTCGGCTTCGGGGCCGGGTCGGTCTACCTGTGGTGGACCTACACCACCGGTCAGATGCTGTTCGACCTGAACCATCTCCGCTTCGGCATCATCGGCATGCCGGTCAGCCTGGTGGCGATGGTCGTCGTCAGCCTGATGACTCCGGCGCCGAGCGAAGAAGTCCAGCAGATGGTGGACAACACCCGCGATCCGAGCGGGGCGACAATTCTCGAAGCCTCGCACTAGATCCAACCAACCTGTACCTAGCCTCGGGGGCGGAACTCTGTTCCGCCCCCGATTTCTTTGAGGCGGCGGGCGGAACGCTGTTCCGCTCCCGATTTCTTTGAGGCGGCGGGCGGAACCTTGTTCCGCCCGCGATTTCTTTTATGCTGCCCGTCCGCAAGGCGATAAGGGCCGGGTAATGACCGCAGGGCTTCCGATTTGGGCCATAGCCCAGGACTATATCCTGGGCGCGATCATGTGGACGCTGGTCGGCCGATTCGGCATGAACATCTTCCTGCCGACCGATTCGCCCTTCTTTTTCATGAAGGCTTTCGTGAAGATCACGAACCCGATCCTCCGGGTCTTCCGGCCGATCACGCCCGGCTTCCTGATTGAGCCGATGATCCCGCTCTATGTCGCCTGGTTTTTCTTCATGATCCGCTTCTACCTGATGCCCTGGGTACTCGGATACTCGGAAATGGGCATGCTCTCTTTCTCGCTGGAGACCGAATTCGCCGCGTGGCTGTACCGCACCTTCGGACCGTTGATGCCATAAGCCGACCGAAGGGCGACGTCGCCAGCGCAAATTACCGGCAGCGGTTCGGCACGCCGCGGGGGATACGGCTGGGTTCGAGCCGGTCCCTGTGGTTGAATGCGCCGCCCCTCTTGCTGGAGACCTCTCATGTCCTCATCCCCGCCCGAACCGCCAAGGGGCGACGACGCACGCCCGGCCTACGACTACGCCGCCCTCGTCGCCGGCCTGAACCGCTATCTGCGCCTGCGCACCACGCCCATCGGCATGAAGCTGTTCGAGACGGTCGAGGCCATGGAGGCGGTGCCGCGCATCCGGCGGCCGAAGGGGACGATCCACACCACCGACCAGATCGTCGCCCAGTCCTGCCGGCTCGGCTGGACCGTCGGGATCACCCAGGAGGACCTGGTCGGCGCCCAGTGCGGCGCGGTGATCGGCCTGCACCCGCAGAATCCGGAATGGCTCTCCGGCGAGCATATGGCCGGCGTGTGGTTCGAGACATCGGCCGATGCCGCTGCCCACCAGGCGGCGATGGATGTGGTCCCGCACGGAACCTACGCGGCAATGGCGGTCTCGCCGCTCGTCGCCGGCCGGCTCGATCCGCCGGACATCTGCATGATCTATGCCACGCCGGCCCAGATGATCCTGTTCATCAACGGCCTGCAATGGACCGGCTACAAGAAGCTCGAGTGGGGCTGTGTCGGCGAGAGCGCCTGCGCCGACAGCTGGGGCCGGGCGCTCAAGACCGGTGAGCCGAGCCTGTCGATCCCGTGCTTTGCCGAGCGGCGCTACGGCGGCGTACTCGAAGACGAACTGCTGATGGCGATTCCGCCCGCCTTCCTGCCGGGCGTGATCGACGGCCTAGCCGCCCTGTCGAAGAACGGCTTGCGCTATCCGATCCCGCAATACGGCATCCAGGGCGATGCCCGGGCCGGCCTGTCCGCCAGTTACGGCTGAGGCCGGCTCCCTGCCCACGGCGGGAGCGGCGCTACAGCCGAAGCCAGTGCCGCGACTATCAACAGCCCTGCGATAACCTCGCGGGTCAGAACCGGATCGCCGAGCAGCATCCAGCCGACCAGCAGTGCGACGACCAGTTCGAAGGCGCCGGCAATTGCGGTCAGGCCGGCGCCGGCGTGGCCGGAACCGGCGGTATAGAGCAATTGCGGGATTACCGTAGTTATCGCGGCAAAGCCGACGAAAATAGCCGCTGCCTGGAGCGCCGTGGGAAGCAGTGGTCCCGAATCGAATATCAGGAGGCCTGGTGCAAGGCCGGCCAGCGCTCCGGTCAGGCCGATGCTGGCGCGCGACAGAACGGGGATCGGCTTCAAGGTGCGCGCCAACGCGACGATCAGGATGGCGAAGCCCGCCGGAGAGGCCAAGGCCAACAGCAGAATCTCCGCGCCGCCGCCGGTCAGGCTGCCCGGTGGAACCACAACGACGGCAGCGACGACGATGAGCACGCAGGCAGCGACCGCGCGCCCGCGGATGCGTTCGCCGAACAGAAGGCGGTCGAGCAGAATTGTGAACAGCGGGTAGGAGAAGTAGATCACCGAAACGGTCGCCACGCTCAGGTGCCGCAGCGCGGTGAAATAGGCGACCATGCCAAGCGCGGCGATGGCGCCGACGGCCAACCCGATGAAAGCGAGCCGGCCGTGCGCAAAGGCGCGCGGCAGGAACGGCGACAGGACCAGCACCGGAATCACGAAGCGCCAGACCGTCGTGACGAGCGGAGAGAGCCCGTTGTCGGCAGCGAACTGTCCGAGCGCGGGACCCAGGCCGAAACAGGCAGATGCGATCAGAACCAGGACGAAGCCAAGTCTGTAGTCCGGTTCGGCGAGCATCCGTCTCATAGCGCCCCGTAACATCGAAGGGCCGCCGGCAAAAGCCCGATCCTGCCGGTTCCGGCGCCCGAAACCTGCGGCTCTCTTAAGGAAGATGCTCTCAAGCCGACCATCCGCCGGTGACGACGCAGCGCAAGAAAACCGGCGAAACCTGTCGAGAAATGCCTATAATTCACTCGGGCTGTCGTCGGCGACTGCCGCCGCTGCGTCCCTGCAAAGAGTTTTCTGCAGCCGCGGCCGGCGCCGTCCGGCGCCGGTTTCAGGTGACCGGGAATGGGGAGCATGGGCAGATTCTTCAGCTTTCTGGTCGCTGGCCTGGCCGGCGTGCTGATCGTCGGCGCGGTCGCCATCTACGGCCTGGACAGTATCGGGAAAATCGAAACCGGCCTCCAGCGCGCGGCCGGCAAGACGCTCGAAGAAACCGGACCGCCCTGGGCTTCGGTCCAAGTTCGCGGCCGCGATGCCATTCTCACGGGTGAGGCTCTGTTGCCGGCCGAGCGCCGGCAGGCGGCGACAAAGGCCGTTCTTGCCATCGACGCCATTCCCGGAATTCGCGAGGTGCACGACAATACGACGGCGCGCTACAGGTCCCTGGCGGAAATCGAAGCGAAGTTCGCCGACATCTGCAAGCGGGCGGTGTCCGGCCTGCCGGCGGCCTGGCTGAAATGCGCAGTCAAGGGGCGGACCGTGACGCTCAGCGGAACTGCCTTGACCTCTACGGTGCGCCGCGAGGCCGTCGAAAAGGTCTTTGCCTCCATTGAGGCATTGAATGCCCGCGAAACCACCCGCGACACCACAATGGCGTACTACAAATCGTCCGGGGAGATGCAGGCGGCATTTGGCGGCGCGTGCAAGACCGCCATCGCAGGCTTCTCGCTCAACTGGCTGAAATGCGGGCTGGAGGGACGCAGCTTCACCCTGTCCGGCGCCGCGCCGGTCGATTCGGAGCGCGAGGCGCGGGTCGCCGCGGCAAGGGCGGTGCTCGAAGCGGTCAAGGCCGTCGAGGACGTTGCTGACGAAACGACCGTCTTGCCGCCCCTATCGTCCGCCCAGGCCTGCCGCGAGGCCTTCGACGGCCTGAAGCGGGATGCGCCGATCCGATTTGTTTCCGGCACGGCGAAAATTGCTCCGGCAAGCAAGGTGCTGCTGGATGCCTTGACAGTGGCGGCGAAGCGGTGCGTCGGTGTCAGGATCGAGGTTCAGGGCCATACCGACGACACCGGCGATGGCGAACGCGACCGGAAACTGAGCGGGGCGAGAGCCCAAGCTGTCGTCGCCTACATGACCGGACTCGGCGTTCCTTTTGGCCGGGTTTCCGCCCGCGGTTACGGCGGTGCGGAGCCGCGCGCCGCCAACGATACGGAAAAGGGCAGGGCGAAGAACCGGCGGATCGAATTCGCCATGTCGCAATAGCCCGATGAAGGCTGGCACGCCGGCGGTCGTTCGCGGACGGCGCCAACCGGGGAGAGCATCATGGGATACCTGATCGGCGAAATCTGGCTCTGGCTGGTTATCGTCTACGTTATCGGCCTGCTTGCCGGCTGGCTGATCTGGGGCCTCCGCCGGAAAGGACCACAAGACCGAATCGGCGAACTGGAACGGCAGATTTCCGCGGCGAAAGCGCAGGCTGTCGAGAGCGAGGCTGAGCGCTCGGAATTGGCGGCGGCCGCGGGAGCCGCAGAGGCCGAGATAACCCGGCTGAACGCCCGGATTGCCGAACTGGAGAAGGAGAGAGCCAGCGCCGACGACGGCTGACGCGTCGCCGCTGACCGTTGGGCAGGATGGGTCCCGGCTCCGCCTATCCGGGGCAGAGCCGGTAGGCGTGGTTGAGCGGCCCGTGCCCGGCGCCGTAGCCGGGCGCAGCCAGGATCGCGCCGCGCACATACTCCCGCGCCCGGGACACCGCAGGATTCAGGGCAAGGCCCTGCGCCAGCCCGGCCGCCACGGCCGAAGCCAGGGTACAGCCCGTGCCATGGGTATGCGGCGTGTCGATTTTACCGGCGCTCCAGCGCACCGGCGCCGTGTCACCGGCCGCCAGCAGGTCGACGATTTCGTCATCCTTCAGGTGGCCGCCCTTGAGCAGGACGGCCCCCGGTCCGAGCGCCAGCAGGTCGGCGGCGGCATCCGCCATCGCACCGGCGTCGGGCGGGTCGCGGTCCAGCAGGACGCCCGCTTCGGGCAGGTTCGGAGTGATGACCGCCGCCATCGGCAGCAGCGTGTCGCGCAGCGTGTCGACCGCCGCGGGCTCAAGCAACGGCGCGCCGCCCTTGGCGACCATGACCGGGTCGACCACCAGCGGGATGCCGGGTGCGAATTCCCGGATTGCACCCGCCACCGCCTCGATGACCGGGCCGCTGTGCAGCATGCCGGTCTTGATCGCATCGACGCCGAGGTCGCCCGACACGACCTCGATCTGCTGTCGGATAAAGGCCGGCTCTATGCCGACGACACCGTGGACGCCCAGCGTGTTCTGGGCCGTGAGCGCGGTTACCGCCGTCATGGCGAATCCGCCGAGCGCCGTGACCGTCTTGATGTCGGCCTGGATTCCCGCGCCGCCCCCGGAATCGGATCCGGCGACGATCAGGACGCGGCCGTTCACCGGGCCGCCGCCTCGATGGAGTCGCAGACGGAATCGACGACTGCCGCGACCAGGCTTTCGTCGTCGCCTTCGGCCATCACGCGGATCACCGGTTCGGTGCCGGACTTGCGGATAACGAGGCGTCCGCCGTCGCCCAGCCGGCTCTCCCCGTCGGCGATCGCCTGCCTTACCGGGCCGGCGTCCAGCGGGACGGTCCCGTCACCGGCCCGGTAACGTACATTCCTGAGCAGCTGGGGCGACGGCTCGAACAGATGCATGACGTCGCTTGCCGGCCGGCCGGTGCGGACCAGTTCGGCCAGCACCTGCAACGCTGTGACCAGGCCGTCGCCGGTGGCGATATAGTCGCTGAGCACGATATGGCCGGATTGTTCGCCGCCAACGTTAATTCCATGCTTGCGCATGTCTTCGACGACATACCGGTCGCCGACACGGGCGCGGACCAGCGCGAGGTCCATGTCCCGGAGATAGCGTTCCAGACCGAGATTCGACATGACGGTCGAGACGATGCCGCCGCCCCGCAGCCTGCCGGCGCGGCGCCAGGCCCGAGCGATCAGGGCCATGATTTGGTCGCCGTCGACAATCCGCCCGCTCTCGTCGACCATGCGCACCCGGTCGCCGTCGCCGTCCAGCGCGATACCGACCTGGGCGTTGTGGGTAACGACTGCCGTTGCCAGCGTTTCCGGTGCTGTGGCGCCGCAGTCCCGGTTGATATTGAACCCGTCGGGCGAGACGGCGACCGGCACGACCTCGGCGCCCAGTTCGAACAGCACGGTGGGGGCAGCCCTGTAGGCGGCGCCATTGGCGCAATCGACCGCGACCTTGAGGCCGTCGAGGCGCAATTCGGCAGGGAAGGTCGCCTTGGCGAATTCCATGTAGCGGCCCGGAGCGTCGTCCAGCCGCTGCGCCCGGCCCAGATCGCGCGGGCCGGCCAGGGCGTCTTCCGCGGTGCCGGCCTGCATCCGCGCCTCGATCTCCAGTTCGATCTCGTCGGACAGCTTGTTGCCGTCCGGGCCGAACAGCTTGATGCCGTTGTCCTGAAAGGCGTTGTGCGAGGCCGAAATCATGACCCCGAGGTCCGCGCGCAGGGACGGGGTGAGCATGGCGATCGCGGGCGTCGGCATCGGGCCGACCAGAATGACGTCCATCCCCATGGAGATGAAACCGGCAGTCAGCGCCGGCTCCAGCAGATAGCCGGAGAGGCGTGTATCCTTGCCGATAACCACCCGGTGTCGGTGCGCACCGCGCCGGAAATAGCTGCCGGCCGCCGCCGCCAGCGCCAGTGCGGTTGTCGCGGTCATCGGCTCGCGGTTGGCGACGCCTCGAATGCCGTCGGTGCCGAAAAATATGCGGCTCATGTTCCGGTATTGCCTCCCGGTCCGGGCTGTTCGGCAGGATTCCTAAACGATCGCCGGGTCTTCGGCCATCCCGGGGTTCGATCCGCCCGGGGGACGCGGCATGGCAAATCCGGCGATCCGCAGCGCGACCCGGGTCTCGGCAACGTCGTGGACGCGCAGGATTGCTGCGCCCTTCTGTGCCGCCAGCACCGAGGCTGCGGTCGATGCCGCCAGGCGCACGCCCGCCGGCGCGGTCAGCGCGGCCAGCTTGCGCGATGCGCCGACGCAGACCGGATAGCCGAGGGCAGCGAGCCTGTCCAGATTGTGCAGAAGAGCCAGATTGTGGCCGTGCGATTTGCCGAAACCGAGCCCCGGATCGACGGCGATCTGCGATTTCATCAGACCGGCGGCGAGGAAGCGTTCGGCCTGTTCTCCCAGCGAGTCTGCGACCTCCGCGACAACGTCGCCGTATCGGGGGTCGTCGTTCATCGTCGAGGGATCGCCTTTCATATGCATCAGGATGACCGGCGCCCCGCTGCGCCGGACCGCTTCGAAACTGTCCGGATCGTGGGTCAAAGCGCTGACATCGTTCACGATCGCCGCGCCGACGCCGAGTGCGGCGCGCATGACGGTAGCGTTGCGCGTGTCGGTCGAGATGGTCCGGCCGCCCGCCGCGAGCCGGCTCAAGGCCGGCATGACCCGTTCGAGTTCGGCCTCCGGCGCGACCGGCACAGCGCCCGGCCGGGTCGATTCGCCGCCGATATCGATAATGTCGGCGCCGTCCGCGATCAATCGCCCGGCGTGGGTCAGCGCCGCATCGGGCGACTCGTACCGGCCGCCGTCCGAAAAACTGTCGGGCGTGAGATTGAGGATGCCCATCAGGGCCGGACGGCCGGCGGGCAGCAGGTCGGGCCATCGCGGGGCAGGGGCGGAGGAAGACAAAGCGATTGCTCTAAGGGCAAATGAACAGGCGGAAAAATAAAAGGCTGCCGAACTATCGGGTCGGCGAGATGTTGGCTTTGCGGGCCGGGAAGGCAACAGGGCGCGGCGGCCGGCGCGGCAATGAAGCTCAGAACCGGTCGGAGCGATAGGGCGCCAGGTCGACCCTCGGCGGACGGCCGCAGGCCAGGTCCGCGATCAGCAGGCCGGTAATCGCGCCCATGGTCAGGCCGAGTTGGCCGTGGCCGAAGGCAAAGAAGGTGTTGGGATGGCGGCGGGATTGCTCGATCACCGGCAGGCTGTCGGGAATCGCCGGGCGGTGGCCCATCCAGGGCCGGGTCTTCGCGCCCTTCAGATCCGGCAGCATATCCTGCGCCAGGGGCAGCAGCATCTCGGCGCGGTCGTAGTTCGGCGCGGCGTCGAGGTTCGCCAGTTCCACCATCCCGGCGAGGCGCAGGCCGCCGGACATGGGCGTCACGGCGAAATGGTGCTTGCCGTCCAGCACGGGTCCGTTCAGCCGCACGGTCTCGTCCAGCAGCATCAGATGATAGCCGCGCGCCGTTTCGAGCGGCACCGAAACCCCGAGTTCCCGGGCAAATTTCTTGGAGAACACACCGGCGGCGAGAACGAGCCGCTCGACGGGAATCGTCTCCGACGCCGTGCGCAAACCGGTCGGTCCGGCGGCCCCCATCTCGATGCCGGTGACCTCCGCCGTCCGGAAAACGCCGCCCATTCTGCCGAACGCTTCGGCGAGTCGCTCGGTCAGATGCTTCGGATCCACGGTATAGAAGCAGTCCGGCAGGTGGAATCCGTGGGTGTAGTCCCGGTTCAGCGCCGGTTCCATCTGGCGCAACTCGTCGGCGGTTACGGCATCGACCCGGGCGCCGTGGCGGCGGAACAGGTCCATTTCCCAGCCGGCGGCCTCGGCATCCTCCGCGTTGCGATAGACGAACAGCAGCCCCTTGTAGCGGAACATGTCTTCGGCGCCCGCGGCCTTGACCAGCTCGCGATAGGCGTCGGCGACATGGTCCAGCAAACGCATCTGCGCGCGGGCATTGGCCTCGGTCCGCCGGTGCGAGGACTCCCGCAGGAACCGCCACAGCCAGGGGATCAGCCGGGGCAGGTGGCGCCACCGGATGACCAGCGAACCCTTCGGATCGAGCAGCATGGCCGGCACATGGCGTAGCAGGCCCGGCGTCGCCATCGGCATCGGCGTGCCGGTCTGGATCAGCCCGGCATTGCCGCTCGATGTGCCGGAACCCGGCGTGTCCCTGTCGATCAGAGTGACCCGGAAGCCTTCGCGCTGCAGCGCCAGGGCGCAGCAGGTGCCGACGATGCCGGCGCCGAGAACCGTGACCGCGCCCCGGCCGGCTTCGTTCGCGTCGCTAGTCGGCAAGGGCGATGCACTCGATCTCGATATCGAAATCCAGGGGCCAGGACGCGACCGTCACGAAGCTGCGCGCCGGCGGGTCCTTCGGGAAATAGGTCTTGTAGACTTCGTTGAAGCGCTTGAAATGGGCGGCGTTTACCGAAAAGACCGTCACCTTTACCACCTGCTCCATCGAGGAGCCGGCGCATTCCAGACAGTATTTCACCGCCTCGAGGCAGGCGCGCGTCTGGGTCTCCAGGTCGCCCTGGACCAGGTCGCCGGTCTCGATGTCGAACGGCGGCTGGCCGGAGACGAAGACGAACCCGTTCGCCTTCACGACCGGCGACAGGGGCACATTGTTCTTGCGCAGTCCCTCGGACAGGCCGGGAACCTCGGGAATTTCCTTCGTCATGGTGCGCTCCAGTTTCGGGTACGGGCGAGGCAACCCTACACAAGCCGACGCCCGAAGGGGAGCGGGAAGCGCATGCCGCGTTCCGGTCACAATAGATCAGTTCCGGGATGCGGTGTTTCGGGTAGCCGGCCACAGTCGATCGCCGTTGCCTAATCCCCAACTTTGATGGATGCAATTGCCCGTTTCGCCAGCGGCAACCATCTCGCCGTTCGCCATTGTGTAAAGTTGAATGAAATCGCCAGCATCCTGCCGCGCGCGGAACTCATCAGCGTCAGGTTGCGAATCTTTGTGTCGATGGCGGCTGTGGTGTAGTCGAGAAATACGAATTTGTGGCCGTTGACCGTTCGCATCGCGATTTCGTGCCAGATGGTTCCTGGACGTTCTCTCCGCAACAGCAACTTGAATTTCTCCAGAACGAACGGCAGATCCGACATCCGCATCGGCTGCGGTCCGTGCCGCACCACGATGTTGACCGCACCGCTATAGTCGATCAGCACATGCGCAGCGGAGACCTTGCCGCCATATTTGAGGCGGACCATCTCCTCGTAATCGGCCGAAGAGTCGCCGCGCTTGAGAACGGCCGGCGCCATCAGCTTGACGAGGCCGCCGTAGAAGGCGCGTTGCACGAAGCGCTGCGCATCGTCGGCCATCGCCGTCGACAGTGTCGACGCATGCAGGGTCAGTGCCGCAAGGCCGGCACACATCCAGATTGTTCGGTTCATGATCGTCCAGTCACTGTCGGTTCTGGTGCGATTGCTCTGCCCGAAAACAATCAGGAGGTTTCGGCCTTCCAGCCCTTTCAATGTTGTTCGTAACGGAATCGACGTGTGGCTTGGGTTACGCCGCGCCATGCACCTCGAACAGGCCGGCGGCGCCCATGCCACCGCCGATGCACATGGTGCAGACGACGTATTTCGCGCCGCGCCGGCGGCCTTCGATCAGCGCGTGGCCGACCATGCGCGCGCCCGACATGCCATAAGGATGGCCGATCGAGATCGCGCCGCCGTTGACATTGTAGATGTCCGGATCGATGCCGAGGCGCTCGCGGCAGTAGAGCGCCTGCACGGCGAAGGCTTCGTTGAGTTCCCACAGGTCGATGTCGTCGACCGTCAGGCCGTTGCGCTCGAGCAGCTTGGGCACGGCGAAAACCGGTCCGATGCCCATCTCGTCGGGATCGCAGCCGGCCACCGCCATGCCGCGATAGATGCCGAGCGGTTCCAGACCGCGCTTCGAGGCTTCGGACGCCTCCATCAGCACGGCGGCCGACGCGCCGTCGGAAAGCTGGGAAGCGTTGCCCGCGGTGATGCATTTGCCTTCCGCGATCACCTGGCCGTTCTTGAACACAGGCTGCAGCCCGGCGACAGAATCGTAGGTCGTGCCCGGCCGGTTGCCCTCGTCCTTCTCCAGAACGACGTCGCGTTCCGAGACCGCGCCGGTCTCCCTGTCCCGCAGCTTCATGGTCGAGGGCAGGGACACGATCTCGTCGTCCAGCCGGCCGGCCTGCTGGGCGGCGGCGGTGCGCGCCTGGCTCTCGACGGCGTATTCGTCCTGCCGCTCGCGCGGCACGCCATAGCGTTCGGCGACGACTTCGGCAGTCTCCAGCATCGTCATGTAGAGCGCCGGCAGGCGGTCGACAATCCAGGGATCGTACGCCCGGTTCATGTTCATGCCTTCGTTCTGGACCAGCGAGATGCTCTCCAGCCCGCCGCCGACCGCAACTGTCATGCCGTCGTCGATAATCTCCTTGGCGGCGGTCGCGATCGCCATCATGCCCGAGGAACACTGGCGGTCCACCGACATCGCGGCGACGGAATTGGGCAGGCCGGCACGGACCGCACACTGGCGCGCCGTGTTGCCGCCGGACGAACCCTGCTGCAGGGCCGCGCCCATGATGACATCGTCGATTTCGGCCGGATCGACCCGGGCGCGCTCGACCGCATGGCGGATGGCGTGGCCGCCGAGCTCCTGGGCCTGGGTGTCGTTGAACGCGCCGCGATAGGCCTTGCCGATCGGCGTGCGTGCGGTGGAGACAATAACGGCTTCGCGCATGGCGGGGCTCCCTGGGAGTGTCGGCTGCGCCGAGGGGTCGGCGGACTTGAACCAATCCCTACAGGAAGCCAGCCGGCCGGGGCCATGTGATCGGATGGCGCGGCACCGCCGGCAGTTCGCCATCCCGTCCGGCGCCGCGTGTCGGGCGGCCAGGCCGCCCGCAATTCCGTGCGGATCGGCAGCAATGCACGTTGCCCGATTTACACAACGGCATTCCCGGCTATGCTGCGCCGGTTTGGGGGGAGGCATGGTGCAGGCGGAGTCGCCGGGGAACATGATTTCGGTTCGGGGCGTGACGAAACGGTTCGGCGGGCTCACGGCGGTCGACGACTGTTCGCTGGAGGTCGCCGCCGGCTCGATCACCGGCCTGATCGGCCCGAACGGCGCCGGCAAGTCGACCCTGTTCAACATCATTGCCGGCGTGTTCCCGCCGACGGCCGGCGAGGTCTTTCTCGACGGCGAGAACATCACCGGGCAGAAGCCGCACCACCTGTTCGCGCGCGGCCTGGTGCGGACCTTCCAGATCGCCCACGAATACGCGCGCCTGCCGGTCATCGAAAATCTCATGGTCGTGCCGCCGGACCAGGCCGGCGAATCGCTGACGACCGCCCTGTTCCGGCCGGGCCTGATCCGCGCGCAGGATGCCGAAGTGCGCCGGCGCGCCGAAGACGTGCTCGATTTCCTGCGCCTGGCGCCGCTCAAATACGAACTGGCGGGCAACCTGTCCGGCGGGCAGAAGAAGCTGCTGGAGTTGGGCCGGACGATGATGACCGACGCCCGGGTGGTGTTGCTCGACGAGGTCGCCGCCGGCATCAACCGGGCCCTGCTTGTGTCGCTCGCCGGCGACATCGAGCGCCTGAACCGGGAGCGCGGCTATACCTTCTTCGTGATTGAGCACGACATGGACCTGATCGGCCGGCTGTGCGACCCGGTAATCGTGATGGCCCAGGGCAAGACGCTGACCCAGGGCAGCATGGCGGAAATCCGGGCCGACCGGCGGGTGATCGAGGCCTATCTCGGGGTGAGCGACGAGGAAGCCGCCTGACATGCCCGGCGAAATGCTACTGGCGAAGGGCATGACCGGCGGCTACGGCGGCGCCGACATTCTCAAGGACGTCGACCTGGAGGTGAAGTCCGGCGAAATCGTCGCCATCATCGGGCCGAACGGCGCCGGCAAATCCACCGCCATGAAAGCGGTGTTCGGCCTGGTCCGGCTGCGCGAAGGCGAGGTGCGCTTCCAGGGCGAGGACATCGGCGGGTGCGAGCCCGATCAACTGGTCCGCAAGGGCATGGCCTACGTGCCTCAGGAGCGCAACATCTTCGCGTCGCTTACGGTGCACGAAAACCTGGAAATGGGCGCCTTCATCCGGCGCGACGATTTCGGCGCTGCGCTCGACCAGGTCTATTCCCTGTTCCCGCCGCTGAAGGACAAGCGCCGCCAGCAGGCCGGCGAGCTCTCCGGCGGACAGCGCCAGATGGTGGCCTTCGGGCGGGCGTTGATGACCGAGCCGTCGTTGCTGCTGCTCGACGAGCCGACCGCCGGCCTGTCGCCGGTCTATATGCGCGAGATTTTCGAACGGGTAATCGCGGTCAACGAATCCGGGGTCGGCATCCTGATGGTCGAGCAGAATGCCCGCCAGGCGCTGAAGATCGCCCATCGCGGCTATGTGCTGGCGACCGGCGAGAACATCTTCACCGACACCGGCGACGCGCTGCTGGCAAATCCCGAGGTGGCGGAGAGTTTTCTCGGTGGCCAGGGCGGACAGGGCGGTCGGGCCGATCGGGGCGGGGCCGGCGCTTGATCGACTTCGTCAACCAGTATCTGATTCCGGCGCTTGTCCTGGGCGGAATCTATTCGCTCGGCGCGATCGGAATTTCGCTGATCTATGCCATTCTGCGCTTTGCCCATTTCGCCCACGGCGATCTGATGGCGGCGGGCGCCTATATCGGCCTGCTCGTCGTGTGGGTGCTCGATGCGACGCCGCTCAGCGAGCTGTCCGTCAACGTGCGTCTGCTGATCGGCCTGCCGCTGGCGTTCGCCGGCACCGCGGCGACCGCGATCCTGATCGACCGCCTGTTCTACAAGCCGTTCCGGCGGGCCAAATCGATGATCGTCGTGGTGATCGCGTCGTTCGGCGTGGCGCTCATGCTGCGCGCGCTGGTGCAGCTCTTCTTCGGCGTCGACGTGATCAATTACGCCGACGGCATCCAGTTTCCGCTCAAGATGTTCCAGCCTTTGCGCATTATGGAGCGCCACATATACATCGTCGCCGTCGCCGTTATCCTGATGCTGGCGCTGCATTATTTTCTCACCCGCACCCGAACCGGCAAGGCGATGCGCGCGATGAGCGACGATGCCGACCTTGCGCGGGTTACCGGCATCAACACCGAACGGGTCGTGATCTGGACCTGGATTCTCGGCGCCGGGCTGGTCGCCGTCGCCGGCGTGTTCCTCGGCATGGATACGCGCCTGGTGCCGACGATGGGCTGGGACATGCTGCTGCCGATTTTCGCCGCGGCGATCCTGGGCGGCCTGGGCCAGCCCTACGGGGCGATCGCCGGCGGACTGATCATCGGTGCGATGGAGGAGCTTTCGACCTATCCGTGGATCGGCGACGGGCCGTTTGTGCCGCCGGACTACAAGACGGCGGTCGCCTTTGCCGTCATGGTGCTGATGCTGATCTTCCGCCCCCGCGGCATCTTCAGGGGAAAGGTTCTGTAAATGGAGATTTACGGCCTCTTCCTGTTTGCCGTCGGCTTCCTGACCATGGCGATGATCTATGCCGTCGGCAGCCTGGGCGTGAACATCAACTGGGGCTTTACCGGCCTGTTCAACGTCGGCGTCGCCGGTTTTTTTGCGGTTGGCGCCTATTCTTCCGCGGTGCTGACCGCGCCGGAAAGCGTCAACCATATTGGAGGGTTCGACCTGCCGGTGCCGGTCGGCATCCTCGCCGCCATGGCTTTCGCGGCCCTGGTCGCCTGGCCGATCGGCAAGATCTGCCTGCGGCTGCGCTCGGACTACCTGGCGATCGCCTCCATCGGCATCGCCGAAATCCTGCGCCTGACCGTGCGCAACTACCAGCCGATCGGCGGCGGGCCGTTCGGCGTCAACAACATTCCGCGGCCATTCGAATCCCTGCCTGCGCCGTGGGACCAGATCGCCTTCCTGCTGCTCGTGGTCGCTATTGTCGGCGTCATCCTGTTCCTCGTCCAGCGCGCCTGGACGGCGCCCTGGGGCCGGGTGTTGCGGGCGATCCGCGAGAATGAGGACGCGGCCGAGGCGGCCGGCAAGGATGTCGAGAAGTTCCGCCTCCAGGCCTTCATTCTCGGCTCGGCGCTGATGGGCCTGTTCGGCGCCCTGATGGCCCACTACGTCAAGATCATCAGCCCGGAAGGCACGGAGCCGCTGCTCGTCACCTTCCTGCCCTGGGTGATGCTGATCGTCGGCGGCGCCGGCAACAACAGGGGCGCCGTCGTCGGCGCGATCCTGGTCTGGGGCCTGTGGACGATGACCGAGTTGCTGAGCGGCCGGCTGCCCGACGACTGGGCCCTGAGGGTCGGCTACCTGCGCATCTTCCTGATCGGCCTGCTGCTCCAGGTCGTGCTGCAGAGATTCCCCGGCGGCCTGCTCCCCGAACGCCCGCCCACCGTGCCGCGGGAATGAACTGTCCGCCGCGGACGGTATCTACTCCGCCGCCGCGTCGAACACGCCGGCGCCCGGCTTCACCGGATTGACGTAGGGGCTGGCCGATGCCTCTTCGCCCCTGGCGCCTTGCGGCGGGGTTGCCGTGTAGTGGGCCGGGGCAGGTTCGCCGCGCTGCTTGCGCTCCCAGGCCTCGGCCGGCGTTTCCAGAAGTTCGGCAGCGGCCAGCGCCGCCTTGCGGTCGACCGGGTAGGGCGTGCCGCCGGCATCCGGCGGCGGCATCATGCTGGCGTGATAGTAGGCCATCTTTTGCTTGGCCGGATCGACGACGCGGGAGGGATCGATGTCGCGCCGGTTGGTGCCGACCCGTGGCTCGACGGCGATGTCGTCGATGATCTCGTGGTCGAACCACCATTTCTTGACCGGATTGCGCTTGCCGTTGCCCAGCTTGTCGTCGGCCCAGGCGGCGATCGGCACCATGAGCGGCTTCAGGAACATCGCATTGACGCCCAGCCAGCTGGCGACCCGCGTGGCGATCGGGCCGTCGGCGTCCACCACCTTGTTGATCGGGCAGGTCTTCATGCAGCGCCCGCAGGCTGCGCCCTTCATGTTGGTGAGGCGATAACGGGTGCAGCGCTCGGCGTCCGGCTTCCACATCTCGTAGCCGTTGAACATCACCTTGTCGCCGAAGGGAATGGCGTCGCACGGGCATTCGCGGGCGCATTTCAGGCAGTTGTTGCAGAAATACTGCAGGCCGAAATCGATCGGCCTGTCGGGCTTGAGCGGCATGTCCGTGGTCAGGACGACCGATTTGAAACGCGGGCCGACGAAGGGATTGAGGACCAGTTCGCCAATCCTGCTGAGTTCGCCCAGGCCGGCCCACAGGATCACCGGGATCTGCAGCACGTCGCTGTCGGCGTTGGTCTGGGAGCGGGCGGGGAAGCCCCGGTCGCGCATGAATTCGGCCATCACGCCGGCAATCTCGGCGCCGCGCAGATAGCCGCGCATCGACTGGGTGCCGGAGATCCAGTCGTCGCCGCTGGCGCCTTCCATCGTGTCGTAGCCCTGGTCGATCAGCATCGCGACGGCGTATTTGTGATAGGGCTCGATCGGCCGTCCGTCTTCCTTGTGGGAGAACCAGGCGTAGCGCGGGATTTCGCAGATGCCGGTCAGGTCGGAGCCCAGATGGTAGGACAGCGCCTTGATCGCCCTGCTGTTCGCTTCGGCGTCGGCGAGCGCGCCGGTGTCGACATCGGCGGCATCGCCGCCCTGGTGCGGCACCAGGGAGCGGATGACGTTCAGCAGGCTCTTGGACGACGGGTGCTTGAAGGAAAACCGCGAGCGTTCCTTCTGCGATTTCGCGCCCAGGTCGCCCTGAAGACCCCGTTCGAAGAAGGCGGCGCGCTTCGGCACCCTCGGCACCTCGTCGTCGAGGATCAGGGTGGTCGGCCGGTCGACCCTCTTCACCTGCTCCATCGGGTAGTTGCTGTAATGAGACGGCCGGCGCGCGCGCCGGTTGCGCTCACGGCCCGAGGTCGCGCCGTTCAGCCCCCACCAGTAGTGCAATCCGCGCCCGTCCGCGGCCGAGGCGGCGAGCGGCCGGTCGGTCGCGAGCGCGTATTCCGTTGTCACGACTGCCAGGGAAAAGGATGCGCCGAGATAGGGATTGACCAGTCGGCCGTCTTGCCGGACGGCCAACCCCGCCATGACGGCCAGCCGTTCGGCATCGGTCTGCCGGTGGCCGGCAACGTCGGCCGTGGCGGCGAAGCCCATCGCCCGGATATGCCGCGCGACGACGACGGCGATCTCGGCCGCCCGCATATCGGAGGTCTCGCGCACCGCCGGCGCGACCCAGCCATGGGCGACATTCTCCGGCTCCGGCACCTTGCCGTCCTCGATCAGCAGGACGACGGCATGGCTGTGGGGCAGGGGCTCCACGCCCTCCAGCCAGGCGTTCGGCGCCATCTCGCAAATGCCGACCATGGCCGCGTCCATGAAACAAGCCATGCCCTTGACATCGCCGGCGCGGGCCTCGGGATCGTCGGGCACCGGCGCGCGCGCAGAGGCGGCTTCCTGGTCGGCAGAGGTCGCGAAAATTTCCCGGTACTTCAGTGCCGCCGCCGCCAGCGGTGCATCGCCGGCCGCATCCTGCGGCGCCGGGCTGCGCGGCCGGTCCCGCTCCGCGGCGAGGATCGCGTCGTCCCTGGGCAGCGTCTCGAGCGGATAGGTGCCCAGCGAGAATGCGCGATCCCTGGAGCGGGCGTGAAAGAACATGGCGATACTCCCTTCTCGCCGGGCGTTACGGCCGCCCTGCGCAATCCTGTTTTCGGATGCCGGAAACCCTATGCCGCAACAGTACGTTTCTCCGCAGTCCAGGCGTCGAGCTCGCTGCGCGCGCTGGCCCGGGCATGGGCGATATAGTCGGCTTCCTCGTCCGCAAGCTCGTGGGTCAGCTCAAGGCGGTAGCCGTTCGGGTCGAAGAAATAGATCGACTGGACGAATTTGTGGTCGGTCGGGCCGATGACATGGATTCCGTGAGCCTCGAGCCGGCTCTTGGCCTGCAACACCTCGTCGACCGAATTCATGTGCAGCGCCATATGGTTGCACCAGGACGGCGTATTCGGCGACAGGTCCGCGGCCTGATTGTCACCCAGGTCGAAGAAGGCGACGGCCGAGCCGTCCGGCATGCCGAAGAACAGATGGACGTAGGGATCGCACTGCCCGGTGGAGGGCACGCTGTCCGCCCGGATGACGTGGATCAGCGGCAGGCCCAGGATATCCTCGTAGAAATGGCGGGTCTCTTCGCCGTCCCGACATTTGTAGGCCCAGTGATGCAGCCGCTCGATCGGCGGCATCTGCGGCACGTTGGTGGTCATGGCAAGGGGCTCCTGCGATTCCGGCCGCAGTATGCCGCAACTGCACGCGAAACGCCAACGGCGCACGCGCCCGGACCTGCCCGCGTCCCCGGTAACTGCGGCCTGGAAACGGCCGCGGCCTGAATCACGGCAACATCCCAACGGGCCGGATTTGCTTACTTCGCGATGTCGATGCTAGTGAACCGCAATTGCATCCGGGCGCCCTTTACCGATTCGGTCGTGAGAGCCCGCGCTGTCCCGGGAACCCATGACGATCATGTGCGACAGTTGCCGATGGACAGGGAAACGGGTCGATCCGGAATAACTCCGCGGCGGGCCGTATGGTTTACCGTCGGCTTTGCGGCGCTCGTGCTTGCCGCATTGGGCGCCGTGCTGCCGCTGTTGCCGACGACTCCGTTTCTCCTGGTCGCGGCGTACGCGTTCGCCCGATCCTCCAGGCGCTGGCATGCGTGGCTCCATTCCCATCGGGTTTTCGGGCCGATCATCAGGGACTGGCGCGAACACCGCGCCATCGACCGGCGGGCCAAGATCGTCGGCGTCGGGTCGATGGCCGCAGTATTGGCGATATCGGTGGCGACGGGCGTCGGTCCGGTCATCCTCGCGGTGCAGGCGGTCGTCCTGAGCGCGTCGGCGGCCTTCGTACTGTCGCGGCCGTCGCCGCCGGACCGCTGATGCGGCGTCCGCCGGGAGATGCACGAAACGCAGACCGGCAATATTCCCGGAAATTCGTGGAATTGCTTCAATATGCACCGGCTTGGCGACCGCCGGGCGATGCCGTATGTGTCCCCGCGGCACCATGAGCGAGGGGCGTCGGCCAATGCAGGAATACCGGACCGAAATCAGGGTGGAGTGGGCGCATTGCGATGCCGCCGGCATCGTCTTCTACCCGTATTTCTACACCTGGTTCGACCAGGCGACGGAGCGGCTGTTTTCCGCCAATGCGCTGTCCTACCCGGAGATGGCGCGCGATTTCGACGTGAGCGGCATGCCGCTGCTGGAGACCGGCGCGACGTTCCGCAACGCCTGCCGGCTCGGCAACGTCCTGACCATGGCCAGCCATGTCAGCGAATGGGCCGGCAAGACCTTCACCGTCAGCCACGCGCTCACCCATGCCGACGGCCGCCCGGCTCTGGAAGGCTTCGAGAAGCGCGTCTGGGTAACGCCGGCGCCCGACCGCCCGGCCGGTATCAAGGCGGTTCCCGTCCCCGAAGAAGTCAGGGCGCGCTTCGTGGATTAGTCCTTCGAGACGGCCATTTCGCGACGCAGCGCTGCGCACAGCACCTCAATGGCCTCCTCAGGATGAAGGATCGTGTTAGCCCCAGCCCGTAAAGCTTCATCCTGAGGAGGGGCTGAAGAGCGGTCCGCAGGACCGCGTCTCGAAGCCCCGTCTCGAAGGACGCATTCAGCCTTCGACTCCGCGCACCCTCGCTAACAGCGCTTCCATTTCGGCGTCCGGTTCGCCGGATTCGGCGAGGTGGGTCACGACATTCGCCAGGTAGTCTGCGCAGGGGCCGAACTTGCCCGCCGCGCCGGCGATGATTCGCGCTTTCTGAGCGTCGCTGAGCGGCGGGCAATATTGCGGATGATCGGGATCGGCGATGAAGGTGAGGGCGGTAAACGGTATGATCTCCGCCGGGCCGTGCGCCGTCGGCTCAAGGGTCACCCAGACCGGGCGGTAGACGCCGGAATACATCTCCCGCCGCCACAGCATTTCCAGGTCCTGCGCTTCCGTCGCCGGGTCGATCTTCATGGCGATGCCGCGGCAGTTGGCGCCCGCCTTAGCTTCCAGCCCGAGTCCGAGGCCGGGGCGCTCCGGCGTGCCGCGGGCGGACATTGTCCAGAAGCAGAAGGCGCGATGGTAGCCCGCCAGCAGGGCGTGGCGGCTTTCCGCCGGCGCGAAACCGGGATTCCAGATCAGCGATCCGTAGCCGAACACCCAGACCGGCCCCGCCGGGCGGCGCCTCATCGTGGCGTGGCGGCTGGCGATCCGCGCCGCATCGTCCAGCACCGGCGGCCTTCCGGCCGGCCAGGGAATGTCGTCGGGATCGGATTCGGGGACAGGCCTGCCGTGCATCGGCCTACAGCAGGCCCATCATGCCCAGGCAGCTGCGCAGGATCGCGCTGCGGCTGTCGGCGAAGCCGTCAGCCATCTCGAAATGGTTGGCGCCGGCAATCTCCATGGCTTCGGCCCGATGGCCGCGGGTCCACAGGGCTTCGGCGAAGGCGCGCGACTGGCGGCGGAATTCGTCCAGCTCGCCGCTGCCCCAGAACAGGGCCAGCTTCGGCAGCCGGTCCGGGATGTTGTGGATCGGGCTCAGCCGCCGCGCCGCGACCTCGTCGAGGTGGACATAGCTGTTGCGCGCCGACAGGCGCACCGGCTCCAGATCGTACATGCCGCTGACCAGCACCGCACCCTTGATGACGTCTTCCGGCAGGCCGGCCCGCGCGCGCCAGCCACCCTGCACCAGCGTTCCGCCGACATGGGCGCCGGAAGAGTGGCCGCAGACATAGAGCCGGTCGGGATCGCCGCCGAAGCTGCGCGCATTGCGCCACAGCCAGGTCAGCGCCGCCCGGTTCTGGCGCACCTGCTCGTCGAGGCCGACATCGGGAAGCAGGGAGAAATCGGCGGCGACCCAGGCTGCGCCCGCCGCGGCGAAGGGCGCGGCCGGATAGCTGAAACTGTCCTTGGACAACGCTCTCCAGGCGCCGCCGTGGACGAACAGCATGACGGGGACGCCGCCCGCACCGTTCTCCGCCGGGAAGATATCGAGGGTTTCCGCCGGCCCTTCGCCGTAAGGCACGGAAAGCCGGCAAGCCTGCGCAGCGCGCACACGCGCGCTTTCGGTGTCCCAGGCGGCGAGATAGCCGCTGACATCGGGCACCAGCGTGGCCTGGTCGTACTGCGCGTCCAGCTCGGCCTGGCTGTAATCGCGATAGACCGGCGCGGACGGGGCAGGGGGATCGGTCGGACTGCCGGGAGAATTAGCGGATGGCATGGCGGGTCAGCAGGCCAGATCGCGGTGCTTCGCCAGGAACGGCAGCAGGGCGGATTCGAACTCGGCCGGCTTTTCCAGGTTGATCAGATGGCCGGCGCCGGGGACGACGACGAATTCCGAGCTTTCGATTTTCTCATGCAGGCCGCGGCCGATCTCCGGCGTGGTCAGGGAATCGCCCTCGCCGTAGATCAGCAGCGTTGGTACCCGGATCGATTCGAGCTCGGCGGTGCGCTCGAACATCGAGGTCGCGCGCACCGTCTTCATGTAGCTTTCCTTGTGCAGCGCCGCCATGCTGGCGACCAGCCGTTGATATTGCTCTTCGGTCGCGTCCGGCCCTCGCAGGGTCGTCGCGACGACCGGGGCGATATCCCTCGGCTCCTTGCCCTCCTCGGCCAGCGGCTTGAGGCGCAGGGCGACGAAGCGTTCGCGCTCCGCCGGCGAGAAGTTGCTCTGGCCGGCGAAGGTGGCGACCAGGACGAGCGTCGCGATCCGCTCGGGATAGAGGGCGTGGAAATCCTGGGCGATGCGCCCGCCCATCGACAGGCCGCACAGATGCGCCTTCCCGACGCCGTAGTGATCGAGCAGCCGGGCGAGATCGTGGGAAAAATCGCTAAAATCCAGCGGCCCGGCGTAATCGTCGCTGTCGCCGTAGCCGCGGGCGTCCCACGAAACCGCCCGGAAGCCGTGCCCGGCAAAGGCCTCGACCTGCTCCGTCCAGTTGGTCCGGTTGCCGCCGATGCCGTGCATGAAGACAAGCAGCGGCCCCGCGCCGGCTTCGTCGACGGCTAGATCGGGCGGACCGGGTATTTTCCTGAACTGGATGGCGGTCATCGGTCGAACCTCAATTCTCGGCCGCAGGCTTCGCGCCCGCGGGTCAGTTGTAGCGCACCTTGCGGGCCAGGGGATCGATTACCAGCTTTTCGCCGGCGATGAACAGGATCACGACGGCGAAGCAGGCGGCGAACACGGTGGCGGCGTCGGACAGGGTCTGCGCCCGCAGCATCAGGAAGCCGAGGCCGCTCTCGGTGCCGAACAGCTCGGCGACCAATGCGATCTTCCAGCCGACGCCGTAGGCGATACGCAGCGCCGCCACGATATAGGGCATGAGCAGCGGGATGGTGACCAGGAAGAGCGTCTTGCGCCGTGACCGGGTGAAGCTGCGCGCCATTTCCACGGCCTCGGCGTCGAGCTCGCGCAGGCCCTGGGCGACATTGACGAGGCAGAAGGGCGTGAGGATGGCGACCTCGACGAAGACGATAGTCTCGTGGGACGGGCCGAACCAGATGCTGGCGACGATCGCCCAGCCGACCGAGGGGAAGGCGTTCAGGAAGGGTTGTATGCGGCCGTAGACGATGACGTCGAGCGTCGGATAACGCCGCGGCAGAAAGGCGAGCAGCGTGCCCAGCAGGACGGCGGCAATCACCGAAATGACGACGCGCAGCATGCTGGTGAGCGTATGCGCGAGCTGGTCCGGTTCGGTGAACAGTTCCGCAGTCGCGACCGCGACCGTCCAGGGGTCGGGCATCACCGCTTCGGACAGGTCGCGCGCGACCGCCCACCAGCCAACCACCGCGGCGACGATCAGGCCCTCTGCGAGCGCGACCGGCAGCGGCCGGAAGCCGGCGGACGCCGCTGCGGCGCGGGGCGGCGCGGGGTCAGCCGGCATGGTGGCGCGCCAGGCGCTTCTGGACCGGGTCGAAGACGAACCGCTCCACGCTGTAGACGAAGGCGATGATGATCAGGATGATGCCGAAAATCAGCGGCGTATCGAAATCGTTGCGCGCCAGGTTGAGCAGATAGCCCAGCCCGCTGTTGCCGCCGAACAATTCGGCGGTCAGCGCCACCTTCCACGAGACGCCGAAGCTGATGCGCAGCGTGGCGAACATGAAGGGGAAAAGCGACGGCAGGACGAGCAGCAGCAGGGCGCGCAGCCGCCGGCGCGAGAAGCTGCGCACCATCTCCAGCAACTCCGGGTCCAGCGCCTCCAGCCCCTCGCGCATGTTGATGATGGCGAAGGGGATCAGCACCATGCTGATGACGAAGACGACGGTGAAATCGTTCACGCCGAACCAGATGATCGCCAGCATCGTCCAGCCGATGCCGGGATAGGAGTTCAGGAACGGCGTGAGGCGGCCGTGCATCATCCGGCGCGTGACGCGCAGATACCAGGGCAGCAGCGCCAGCGCCGAGCCGATGAAGAAGGAGATGACGACCGCGGCGATGATGTGCGCGAACGACCAGAACATGTGGCCGATCTCGTGCAGGTCGGTGAAGAACAGGCCGAGGCGCTCGGCGACCGCCAGGGGCCCCGGCATCTGGTAGCTCTCCACCGAAGCCCCCCAGGCGGCCCATGCGGCGAGCACGGCGAGCGTAAAGAGATGCGCCGCAAGGCGCGCCTGGCGCCCTGCGGCTACGGCTACGGTTTGTGGCGCGGGTGCGTCCAAGAAATTCGCCCGCGCAGGACCTCGATTATTCGCGGACGGCGTGTTCCCAGACCACGTCGGCGGCCTTCGGCACCTTCTTGAGAATGCCCATCTCCTTGGCGCCGGCCCAGATCGTCTCCATCGCCTTCATGTCTGCATCGGACACCGCGCCGGGGAAGTAGGAATAATCCGTCAGCCAGGCCTTGAAATAGGCGGCGCTGATCTTGCCGCCCTTGGCGATCGCCGCGCCGACCTTGTCGGGATTTTTCACGGCATATTGCACCGATTCGTGCAGCATCCGGTTGAATTCCCTGAACGCCTCCGGCCGCTTGGCGAGCTTTTCGGGATAGGTCACGTTGACGGCGGCCACGGTATCGACACCGTAAAGCTCCCGGATGTCCTTGTTGGTCCAGGCCAGTACCCGGTAGTTGCCGGAGCCGCGCGCCTTGTAGGCCTGCGAATGGATCAGGGTCGCCGCGTCGACCCGGCCGGTCTCCAGCGCGGTCAGTAGAGCCGGCGCCGGGATCTGCACCCAGTTCATGTCGCCGCCCTTGTAGGACACGTTCAGCTTGTACTTCTTGAGCAGGGCGAGACGAATCCAGGTCGTGCCGGTCGCGCGCAGGGCGTAGTTGCCGATGGTCTTGCCCTTGAGGTCGGCCATCGTCTTGTAGGGGCTGTCCTTCTTGACCCAGATGCCGGCGCCGAGCCCGCCCTTGCCCGCGCGCAATGCGCTCGACAGAACGACCAGTTTGAGCCCGCGCTTGGCCGCCAGCGGAATCGCCATGACGGCGTTCATGAGCACGTCGAAACGCTTGGTCGGCGTCGACTGGATCAATGCTGGAATGGCCAGCGCCTTGCCGTCGATCTCGATCTTGTCGGATTTCACGATGCCTTGCTTGATGGCGTAGAGCACGCCTTCGAGCGCCGGGTCGATCAGATAGCCGTAGGTGACCTTCTCCTTCGCGGCGGCCGGCGCGGCCCCCAGCCCAAGAGCCAGGGCGACGGCGCACAGGCCGGCGCCCAAACGGACAGGCGCCCGGCGGCGAGCCGGCGAAAAATTACGTTCGATCATACTGTTTCTCCCTCCGAATTGACTTCGCCCGGCTCCAGACGGCGGAACAGGGTCACCAGTTGTTCCCGCCGCTCGCGCAGGCTGGGCGTACTGCCGATATCGCGCGGGCGCGATTCGTCGATCTCCAGTATATCGAGAACGGACGTCGGCTTGTTAGACAATAGCAGGATGCGGTCGGCGAGCACCAAGGCTTCGTCGATATCGTGGGTGACGAAGACGATTGTCTTGCCGGTCTCGCGCCAGATTCGGATGATCTCCTGCCGCATCCGCCTCCTTGTATTGAGGTCGAGGGCAGAGAAGGGCTCGTCCATCAGGATGATGTCGGGCTCGACCGAGAGCGCCCGGGCGATCGCGACGCGCTGGCGCTCGCCGCCCGACAGCATCGCCGGATACTTTCTCGTGTCGGCGGCGAGTCCGACCAGATCGAGCAGCCGTTCGGCCCGCGCGGCCTTTTCCGCTTTCGCCCTGCCGTCGAAGCGCAGGTCCATGCCGAGAATGACGTTGCCCAGCGCGGTGCGCCAGGGCACCAGGCGCGGCGACTGGAAAACATAGGCCAGCCGGTCCCAGGCTTCGGCCGGCGTCCGTCCCTCGATCTCGACCCGGCCGCCCTGGATTGCCAGCAGGTCGCCCATCAGCCGGAGCGAAGTGGATTTGCCGCAGCCGCTCGGCCCCAGGATGCACAGGAACTCGCCGTCCTCGACATCGAAAGACAGCCGGTCGTATATCGTTTCGTTGCCGAAGCGGACGGTGACTTCATCGAAGCGGACGACCGGTTCGGCGGCCCGGGCGCCGGCTTCGGAGCCGGCCATCGGCTATTCCGCCGCCCGCGCGGGCGCCACCGCACGGGTCGAATCGATCCTGCCGTTGGCCGACAGCATGACGGCAAGCGGCCGGGTCGAATCGAACTTGGCCAGCACGATGTTCAGGATCACCATGATCGGCACGCACAGGAACATGCCGATGATGCCCCAGATGCTGCCCCACAGGATCAGCGACATGATGATGACCAGCGAGCTCAGGTTGAGCGACCGGCCCATCATGCGCGGCTCGACGAAGTTGTTGATCGCCGTCGGGATCGCGATCAGCACGACGATCACCGACACGATCAGCGGCACGCTGGTGAACTGCACGATCATCAGCACAGCCGGAAAAAACACGGCGAGGATCGCCCCGATGGTCGGGATATAGTTCAACAGGAAGAACAGGACGGCCCAGAATTCGGCGAAATCGACGCCCGCCAGCTTCATCGCCGCATAGCACAGCACCGCCACCGCCGCCGACAGCCAGGTCTTGATCCGCATGTAGGTGTTGATGTCCTCGCCGATCTCCCGGATCGCCGTGCGCAGGTTTTCCCGGTGCGTGTCGGTCCGGGCGATCGCGTTCAGCTTGCGCCGGAAGGTCCAGGTCTCGAGCAGCAGGAACAGCACATAGACGATGATCAGGCCCATATCCTGGACCAGGCCGCCGATCGCGCTGGCCGCGCGCGAGACATATTCCTGCGGCCGCAGGTTGGCGATGAATTCGCGCAAGGGGTTCTCGCCCTCGTAGCCGGTCAGCTTCAGCGTGTTGCCGATAATGTCGTTGATTCGGTCCTGGTATTTCGGGATCGAGGCGATGACCCCGTTGATGCTGGAATTGATCAGCACCACGATCAGCGTGATCGCCAGAACGGTCGTCGCGATGGCCAGGACCATCGCAATCGGGTTCGGCACCGGGATGCGGGTGTATTTCGTGCTCTGCTTGAAGGATTCCTTGAGCGCGATCATCAGGTACCAGATCGCGACTGCGACGACGAAAGGCACCAGAAAATCCCGGCCGACGACCAGCACGAAGAACAGCAGCGCCACCAGGCCGAGGGCTGCCGCAATATTGAGAAAACGCAGCCGCGCCGGCGTGTCGGCAAGCAGCAGCCAACGCGCGCGCGAGCCGTCCCCGGCCGCTCCGTCCGCGACGGCGGGCTCGCCTGTCGGTGCAGCGTCTTCTGTCTGGGGGTCGTCGGTCATACGGCCGTCCTGAAAGCGGCGTCGTTCATTCGGCCATATTCCCGCGCCGGCAGGGCAATGCCAACCCGTCCGGCGATCAATCCTGCGTCATGCCGGGCTGCACTCCCTGCGAGGGGAACATTCCGGCCGGGCATCGTCCCGCTCATCCGGGCAGAGAATGCCGGGCGTTCCGCTTGGGATCAAGCGTTGGCCGACCTGGGTCTTCACCGTTGTCGAATCAACGTTCGGTTGACGGATGCGCGCCCATTGGTGATCATAAGGCAGGAATTCCCGACGGATGAATGAAGCAATTGGGAAAGGAAGACCCATGAAGAAATTCTTGCGGGCCGGCGTTCTGGCGGCGGCCGTTGCTGCATTCGGCCTTGCGGCCGCGCCAGCTCAGGCCAAGACCAAATTGTTGTTCTGCAGCTTCGTGACGCCGAAGCATGTAATCAACCATGGCGTGCTAGTGCCGTGGCTGAAAGACATCGAGAAAGCGACCGAAGGCCGGGTTTCCATCCGCATCGTCCAGGCCTGCCGGATGGCGCCGCCGCCGTTGCAGATGGTGATGGTGCAGAAGGGCACCGCCGACGGCGCGTTCGTGTTTAACGCTTTCCTGCGCAAGCTGATACCGTCGACCCAGATCAGCATCCATCCGCAGGTGGCGGTCACCGGCGTCGGCCGGTCGGTCGCGCTTTGGCGCATGTACCAGAAATTCTTCAAGGACAAGGCGAACTACAAGGACGTCGAGATGGTCGGCTATTTCGGCGCGCCGGACGGATTTTGGTATTCGATGTCCGACAAGCCGTTGCTGTCGAAAGCGTCGCTCAAGACGATCAAGACCTGGACCCTGCCGTCGATCCCGGCGCAGGCCCTGAAACTGACCGGCGCCAACATCGTTCCCGGCCCGGCCGTGCGCATCTACCCGATCGTCTCGAAAGGCGTGGTCGACGCCTTCGTCGGCCTCACGCCGGGCGACCTGCTCGCCTTCAAGATCGACAAATACGCCAAATCCGGCACCGAAATTCCGGCCGGCTGGTTCGGCGCCTCCTTCTCGACCTTCTGGAACAAAAAGAAGTGGGACACGATTCCGGAGCAAGACCAGAAGATCATCTGGAGCATGGCCGGCGAGAAACTGGGCTGGCGCAGCCTGGCGTGGGACGAGTTGAAAGCAAAAACGACCAAGCGGTTCCTGAAAACGCGCAAGGTTCACGTCATGCCGGAAGCGGAAATGGCGAAGTTCCGCAAAGACTGGGCGCCGCTGTTTGCCGACTGGATCAAGTCGATCAACGCCATGGGAGTCGACGGCAAGGCGGCGATGGCCTATTATAAATCCCAGACGAAGGCGGTCGACGCCGAAGTCTTGAAGCGGTTGGCCGGAAAGTAGCGGCTGACCGGGCGGGGCCTCCATTCCGGCGTCGCATTTGACGCCGGCGATGGAGTCCGGGAGGTTCTGACTGCGCGCAGAGCGCGTGGGGCAGGCCTCCCAGTATGTGCGCGGAGCCCGGACATGGGTTCTGCGGCGCCGCGCAGACTGCGCGTTTTCAGTGCGCGGTCGCCAGGGTTCCGGAGACCGTGCCGGAACATTCAGGGATCGGGAAGCGTCGACCGGAGCCGCCGTTGCCCGGTGGTCCCCGTTGCGGGCCCGCGCCGGTCGTCCCGACGCTATTGAGGAGGTGCAGAGACTTGCCCGGAAGACGGAATGACCGGGGACGGAAACGAAGGAAATTCATCCGGTTCGCCGCTGCGGGCGCAGAGAATCCGGCATCCGGCCGGCTTGCGGGCCGGGATGCGAAGTAATTATTCGGGAGGTATGACATCATGAATGTTCAAGTGATTCCGGAACCTGCGGGAGCGCGGGGTCGGCCGAACACCGGCCGGTTCGAGACGCCGAAGGAAATCGAGCGGCCGAACGGCAAATTTCAGGCGCTGACCGCAAAGAATCTCGACACGATCACCGAATACGGCAATGTCAGCGGCGACGACCTGTTCGCCATGCGCGTCGTCAGCACCGTTCTGCCGTTCCGCACCAACCGCTATGTCATCGAGCACCTGATCGACTGGGACAGGGTTCCCGACGACCCGATCTACCAGCTCGTCTTTCCGCAGAAGGGCATGCTCGCCGACCGGGATTTCCGGCGGGTCGCCGACCTCATGGTCCGCGAGGCGCCCCGGCCCGAGATCGAGCGCGCGATCTTCGAAATCCGCGCCGGGCTCAATCCGCATCCGGCCGGGCAGCGGGAGTTCAACATCCCCAGCGAGGACGACGAAGTCTTCGAAGGGCTGCAGCACAAATACCGCGAGACCGTCCTGTTCTTCCCGAGCCAGGGCCAGACCTGCCACGCCTATTGCACCTTCTGCTTCCGCTGGGCCCAGTTCGTCGGCGACAAGGAGTTGAAAATCTCCTCGAAGGACGCCGAGGGCCTGCACCGCTATATCGCCGCCCATCCGCAGGTCTCGGATCTGCTGATGACCGGCGGCGACCCGATGATCATGAAGACGCGGGTGATGGAAGGCTATCTCCGGCCCTTCGTCGACGATCCGGCGCTTGGGCATGTCCAGAACATCCGGATCGGCACCAAGGCGCTCACCTTCTGGCCGCACCGCTTCGTCCATGACGAGGACGCCGACGACATGCTGCGGCTGCTTGAAGCCATCGTGCGCTCGGGCCGCCATGTCGCGATCATGGCGCATTTCAACCATTGGCAGGAGTTGCGGACCAACGTGGTGCGCGAAGCGATCCGCCGCATTCGCGATACCGGCGCGGTGATCCGCGGCCAGGCGCCGTTGCTTGCCCATATCAACAACGATCCCGACGTCTGGGCCCGGATGTGGCGCGAACAGGTCCGCCTCGGCATCATCCCCTATTACATGTTCGTGGAGCGGGATACCGGCGCGAAACGGTATTTCGAGGTGCCGCTGGTACGCTGCTGGGAGGTTTTCCGGGGCGCGGTGGAGCAGGTCTCCGGCCTCGCCCGCACCGTGCGCGGCCCGAGCATGAGCGCGACGCCCGGCAAGGTCGAGGTGCTCGGCGTCCAGGAGGTCGGTGGCGAGAAGGTCTTCGTTCTGCGCTTCCTGCAGGGCCGCGATCCCGACTGGGTCGGCCGGCCCTTCTTCGCGAAATTCGATCCGCAGGCGACCTGGCTCGACGGCCTCAAGCCGGCTTTCGGCGAAGACTCCTTCTTCTTTGAGGACGGCCTGCGCGCGATGACGGGGTAGCGTTGGCCGTGCCGAAAACGATTAATTGTAGAACGCTTCCGATCGGGAAAAGCTCCCTCGATACGGCGCTTCGCGCCTACTCGGGATGGGGGGGTGTGGTATTGCGACAGAGGCTGAGCAGCGTTCCTGTTAGCCCCGTACAATACCTTCCCTCACCCTGAGTAGCGGCGTAGCCGCGTATCGAAGGGCCGGCCGCCCAATAGAGACAGCCCCTCACACGTGCATGTGCGTGGCCAGCGTCGCTTCGGTCATTTCCGCCGCTGCGCCGGCGAGCACGACTTCGCCGTGATCCATGACGATCACCCGGTCGGCGATGTCCAGCGCGAAGGCGAGATTCTGCTCGACGATCAGTATGGCCCGGCCGGCCGCCTTGGTTTCGCGCAGGAATGCCGCCATGCGCTCGACATTTTCCTGTTGCACGCCCTCGCTCGGCTCGTCGAGCAGGAGCAGCTGCCCGGTCTCCGCGATGCCGCGCACGAAGGACAGGATCTTGCGTTCGCCGCCGCTCAATGTGCCGGCCGACTGGGTCATGCGCGCATCGAGGATCGGGAAGGCGGCCAGCAGCGGGGCGTAGCGGTCCGCGTCGGCGGATGCCATCAGGGTGAGGTTTTCCCGCACCGAGAGATTGTCGAACACCGGGCGGTCCTGCGGGCAGTAGATCATGCCGAGCCGGTGCCGTTCGTCAGGCGCCAGCCCGTCGAGCGATCGGCCGCCGAATATCACCGTGCCGGACTGGAGCGGCAGATGGCCGGTGAGCAGGCGCATCAGGGTGGTCTTGCCGACTCCGTTGCGGCCGAGCACGCAGCAGGCCTCGCCCGCCGCCACCGCGCCGCCGACTGCACGGACCACGGTCGTCGCGCCATAGCCGCCGGTCACGCTGTCGAAGGAAAACAGCGGTGCGCTCGTGTCCGCGCTCATGCAGACGCCCCGACATAGACGGCCCGGACCCGCTCGTCCGCCTGGATCTCCGCAACCGTTCCCGCCGCCAGCAGCCGGCCCTGGTGCAGTACGAAGATGCGGTCGGCCAGTTCGCGCACGAAGGTCATGTCGTGCTCGACGATCACCGTGCAGGCATTCAGCCGCCCGCTGACCCAGCGGATGGCCTCGATGACTTCCTGGGTCTCGGTTTGCGACAGGCCGGCCGAGGGTTCGTCCAGCAGGATCAGCCGCGGCTCGGCAACCAGCACCATGGCAAGTTCGAGGATCTGGCGCTGGCCGTGGGAAAGGTCGCCGGCGCGCCGGTCCTCCTCGGCCAGGAACGGGAAGCGGGCCTGGGCTTCGCGCAGGATCGCGCTGGTCCAGTCGTGGCTGCCCATGCGCAGCAGATCGCGCAGCCGTGCGCGGCCGCCCCACAGGCCGATGTTGAAATTCTCGGCGACCGTCAGGTCCGGGAACAGGCTTGGCGCTTGGAACTTGCGGCCGACGCCGATCCGGCTCAGCAGGTCGGCCGCATTTCCGGTGTGTGTACTGCCGAAAATGCGGATGTGCCCGCTGCGCACCGGCAGTTCGCCGGTCATGGCGTTGAAGCAGGAGGTCTTGCCGGCGCCGTTCGGGCCGATCAGGCAGTAGATGCCGGGCCGGTCGATCGCCAGGTCGAGGCCTTCCAGGATGCTGACCGGTCCCACGCGGACGCGGACATCGTCGAGCGCGAACCCCGTGTCGCCCGCCGCCTGGGGCCGGGCCGGGCTGTCCAGGGTGCGCCCGGCGCGGCGGCGCGACAGCCGCTCGAACTGGGGTTCGACGAAACCCATCAGCCCCTGCCGGAAATACAGCACGACGACGATAAAAATGGCGGCGAGAATCACTTCCCAATAGGAAATCTCGTCCCGCAGGTCGGCGGTCAGGATGCCGATCAGGACGGCGCCGACGACCGGGCCGTAAAGCGTCGCCCGCCCGCCGACGGCCGCCCAGATCACCAGGTCGGCCGAAAGGATGAAACCGCACAGTTGCGGGGTGACGAGATTCTGCTGGGGCGCGTAGAGGGCGCCGCCGATGCCGGCGAGCACGCCGCTCAGGCCGAACACGGCGGCCTTCACATTCTGCACCGCAAAGCCGCAGAAACGCACCCTCTGCTCGTTCTGGGCAACCGCCCGCCACAGAACGCCGGCCGGCGCCCGCCGGAGCCATGCAATGGCAAGCAGGCAGACCGCCAGCGCGACCGCGGAGATATAGTAAAGGTCCGTGAAGTCGCTCAGCCCCGGCAGGCCGGGAATGTTCTTGAGGCCGTTGAAACCGCCGGTCACGTCGTTCCAGCTGTTGGCGATCTGGAAGGCGAGCAGGGTGAGCGCCAGCGTGATCATGGCAAAGAAGGGGCCGCTCAGCGTCCGCCCGCGGAACACCAGCAGTCCGATGCCATAGGCGAGCAGGCCGGGCGCCAGCGCCGCTCCCGGCAGCAGGAGCAGGAGCAGCCAGCTGTCCTTGAAATGGATCAGCGACAGGCCGGAGAGATAGGCCGCCAGGCCGAAGAACATGGCCTGGCCGAGCGGCAGGAATCCGGCCTGGCCCCAGCACAGGCCGATGCCGAGCGACGCGATGGCGTAGAGGAAATACAGCGCCAGCGTGTAGGCCCAGAATTCGCCGACCAACTGGGGCAGCACGGCGAGCGCCGCGATCAGGGCCGCGCTATGTCCGAGGAAAGAGGCCATTCGGGCGCAGCCAGAGGAACAGGATCGCGATGATGAGCACGGTTGTGTAGCCGTAGGTCCGGTCCAGGAAGGCGCTGACGACGCTCTCGACGCCGCCGATGACGCCGGCGCCGGAGATCAGGCCGACCAGGCTGCCGAGCCCGCCGACCACCAGCACGAAGAAGGATTTGAGGATGAAGTCCAGGCCCAGGGTCGGATTGACCGGCAGGAGCGGCGCCAGCAGCACGCCGGCCAGCGCCGCCAGACAGCAGCCGAAGATGAAAGTGTTGCGCGCCAGCGCCGTAACCGGAATACCGACCGAGCCGGCGAGTTCCCGGTTGTTGACCACGGCCCGGATGCGCCGCCCCGTGGCGCTGCGCACGAACCACCAGACCAGCCCGGCGACCAGCGCGATCGAGACGGTCGCAAGGAGCAGCCGGTAGGACGGATAGTCCGCCCCCAGAACGTCGATGCTGTCGGTCAAAGGCACCGCCACGCTCTTGAATCCGCGGCCGTATACTGCCTCGACGCCCTCGCGCAGCAGCATGCTGAGGCCCCAGGTCGCCAGCAGCGTGTCGAACGGCCGGGCATAGAGCGGCCGCACCAGAATCCGCTCGACCGCCAGCCCCAGAACGATACAGAAAAGGAGCGCCACGGGCACAGCGGCGAGGAACGGCAGGTTCTGGGTCTGGACGAAAAAGGCGCAGTAAGCGCCGATCATGACGAACTCGCCATGGGCGAGGTTCATCACCCCGAGCAGGCCGAACACGACGGCAAGCCCGAGAACGACGACCGCCAGCGTCGAGACCTCATACACCACATTCAGGATGTTGGTGGTGAGGATCGGGTCCATCGGCGTCAGGGCTCCCGGCGCGGGCAGGGCCGCGGCAGAATCAAGGGCGGCAGCCGGAGTATATCCGGCTGCCGCCCCAAGGCGAGAAAGGAAACGCGATCAGCTGCAGGTCTGGCCGTGCGCCACTGCCTTGAAGGTCTCGACGATGTCGAAGCTCGTGCCCTTGCACTCGGCGAGGTACATATCCTTGACGACGTGCCGGTTGGTCATCACGCCCGTGCCGGTCGGAGTCCGGTACTGCAGATTGTTGGCTGCCGCCATCAGCTTGGCCGCATCGGTCCCGCCGGCTTTCTCGATCAGCGCCTTGGCACAGTTGACGCCGCCATAGGTGTCCACACCGATCATGGCGAGCGGTGGCGCCTTGGCGCCGGCAGCCTTCCGGTAGGCTGCCTTGAACTTGGCGTTGGCTGCGCTCTTCTCGTTCTCGAAATAGGACATGGCGCTGTACAGGCCGTTGCTGCTCTTGTCGCCGATGCCGGCCAGGGTCTGTTCCTCGAGCAGGTAGGAGATGCGCTTGATCGACTTGTCGAGGCCGAAGCCAGCGAAGGTCCGGTTGAAGTTGATGTTGTCGCCGCCGACCAGGGTGATGACCACGAGATCGGGCTTTTTCGCCTTGATGCGGGTGACGGCATCCTCGAACTTGTTGGGCGCGCCGAGGGGCACATATTCCTCGCCGACCACCTTGCCGCCGGCCGCCGCGATATATTTCTTCGCCTGCTCGTTGGTCTTGCGCGGCCAGACATAGTCGTTGCCGATCAGATAGTAGCTCTTCGCGCCCTGGTTCTTCGCCAGCCAGGTGATCGAAGGCTGCACTTGCTGCTGGGGCGTATCGGCTGTCACATAGACGTTGGGGTTGCATTCCCCGCCTTCGTAGAGCGGCGTGTAGACATAGGGCACCCGGCCCTTCAATGCCGCGACGATGGCCTCGCGCACCGCGCTGTCGTGCGAGCCGACCACGATATCGACCTTGTCGCGCAGCATCAGGCGAATCGCAGCCTTGGCGGCTTCGGCCGGCGGCGCGCCGCCGTCGGACGGGATGACGGTAACCTTGCGGCCGCCGATGCCGCCGCCGGCGTTGATCTCGTCGACGGCCAGCTTGGTGCAGGCGGTCTGCGTCGGGCCGAACAGCGAGCCCGGACCGCTGAGCGCATAGAAGGTCGCCATCTTCAGCTCGCCGGCGGCCCTTGCGCCGGTCAGAACGGCCGGTGCGGCAACTGCCGCGCCCGAGCCGAGGGCGCCGGCCACGAAATGGCGGCGCGATATCGGTTTGTAGATTTTCTGCATCAGTTTCACTCCCTGTTGGCGGTTTCTGTCGTCGGCCTGCCCGGCCGACAGGGTTAATTGCCGGCCTGCCCGGATTTCATGGCAGGCGGCGCCGGGGTGGCCGGCAGGATTGCTTCGACGGCAGCGCTCAGCGCCAGCAAAGCGCGGTCGCTGCCTGCCGGACCGTCGAGCTCCATGCCGACCGGCAGGCCGCCGGCGGACAGGCCGGCCGGCAGCGTCACGCCGGGGATGCCGGCGAGGCTCGACGGGGCGGAATTGCGGATGAAGGTCGGGAAGGTCGGCACTCGCTCGCCGTTCAGCTCGACCGTCTCGTCATCGCCGATCGGCGCGGCGGGCAGCGTCGTCGTCGGGAAGATCGCCGCCAGAACGTCGTTCGACGCGAACCAGTCGGCATAGGCGGCCTGGAGCGCCGGGCGCGTCCGGGATATTGCCTCTTGGTAGACGGCTTCCGGAATCGCGCCTTCCTCGGTCAGCAGGCTTTGCATCAGGCCGGCGACGTCCGGGCTGGCTGCGGCATCCGCCAGGCCGGCGAAGTCGAGCGGCAGGTTGTGTTCCGACAGATAGCGTTTCAGTTCGATGACTGTCTCGTACAAGGCGATCGGGAAGCCCGCCGCCTCATCAAGTTTGGGCACTTCCGGCATGTCGGCCTCGACCAGCACGGCGCCGGCTGCGGCGAGCGAGGTCAGCGCCGCTTCGGCGATACGCGCGGTCTCGGGGTGCAGGTTCTCGTAGAAGTGGCCCCGCGGCACGCCGATCCGGGCGCCTTTGAGGTCCACGACCGGCAGATCGCCCGGTGCGCCGGCAATCGCGCTGTCGAACAGGGCGAGGTCCTCGACCGAACGGGCGAGCGGACCGGCGGTATCCCGCGTGTTGGAGATCGGCACGATGCCGGCCTGGCTGTAGCGCCCGGTCGTCGGGCGCAGGCCTGCAATACCGCACAGGGCGGCCGGGACGCGCACCGAGCCGCCGGTGTCGGAGCCCATGGCGACCGGCGCCATCCGGGCAGCCACGGCGACTCCTGAACCGCCGCTGCTGCCGCCCGGAATCCGGGATGGATCATAGGGATTGCGCGCCGGGCCGAACGCGCTGTTGTTCGAAGTGATGCCGTAGGCCAACTCATGCATGTTGAGCTTGCCCATGACGATGGCGCCTTCGTCGATCAGCCGCTCGACGACGGGCGCGTTGCGAGCCGGTCTGTGATCGCGCAGGCCGGGGGTGCCGCCGGTCGTCGGCATGTCGGCGGTATCGAAATTGTCCTTCACCGGCACCGGCAGCCCGTTCAGACGGCCGCCGGTTCCCGGTGCCGCCCGGTCGGCGGCTTCCAGCACCTGCTCAGGATCGAGATGGATGAAGGCGTTCAGCCCGGCGGCGGCGTCGCATTGCGCCAGCAGGGCTTCGGCAAATTCGCGCGGCGAAATGCGCCCGGCGCCGATCTCGCGCAGCGCCTCCGATGCAGTCCAGTCCGTCGGTTGGCTCACTACGGATTCCCCTTGTTGGGGTTGACCTGCGGAAAGGATTTCCGGATCGCAAATTCGACGCCGTCGGCTTCGGCGAGATGCATGTCCTTGACGAAATGCCGGCCGACCATGCGCATCCGGCCGCGCGGCCCGGTCATCTCCAGGCCGTCCGCAACCCGGCCCAGTTTGTCGATGTCCAGGCTGCCGGCAGCCGATACGATCCGGTGCAGGAACATCAGTCCCTCGTAGCAGGACTGGCCGATCGAGTTCAGCACCGGCGCGTGCGGCCCGAAACGGCTCCGGTAGCGGCGCACGAATTTCTCGTTTTCGGGATAGGGCAGGCTTGCGAAATACGCCGCGCTGGACAGCAGCCGCCGGCTGCACTCGGCGCCAATGCCGAGGACGGTGTTTTCCTCGGTCAACAGGCCCAGGCGCCAGATCCGCTCGTCGAAGCCGGCGCGGGTGAAGGCCCGGTGGAAAATCACTGCATCGCTGCCGACCAGCGTCACGATCAGGGCATCGGGCCGGAGGCTGCGGATTTCATCGACAATGGCATCGAAATCCTCCGTTTCCAGCGGCACCAGCCGGTCGCCGGTAATTTCGCCCTGCTGTTCGGCGAGCAATCGGCGCGCCATGCGGTGAACGTCGCGCGGCCAGCGGAAGTCGTTGCCGATCAGGTGCCAGCGTCGGATGCCCAGATTTTCCTTCATCCAGGGCAGCACCGGGCCCAACTGCTGATACGCGGTTTCGCCCAGGTAGAAGACGCCGGGCTCGTAGCCGTCGCCCTCGAAGATCGGCGTGTAGACGTAGGGCACCCGGCGGCCGATTTTCGGCCCCAGGATTTCGCGCACCCCGCTCGGATGGGTGCCGATCACGGCGGCGACGCCGTCTTCCTCGATCAGCCGTTCGCCTTCCCGGGCCGAGGCCGCGAAGGACATGCCGCCGTCCGCAACGACAACCTGGACCCGACGGCCCAGCATGCCGCCAAGGGCGTTGATCTCTTCGACAGCCAGTTGCGCGCAGGAGCGGCCCGGAGGGCCGTGCATGCCGCTCGAGCCGCTGATCGGCAGCAACAGGCCGATGCGGATGAGCCGCTGTTCGTGGGCTGCGCGGCGTGCGCCCGCCGGAGTCCGCCGGCCCCGCCGGTCCGCAAGCTGCGCCGACGCCGCATCCTGTGCTGCGCTGTCGACAATCGGCCTGTCCAGTATGCCGACCGACCGGTCCAAGGCGTACCTTCCTCCCTCCAGCGTTCGACCCTGTCCGCCTCGTCGACGACCCTGGCCGCCCCGGCGATAAGGTGTCCGACCTTTTTACTTGATCTCTTGGGGATGCAACCATAATTTCCTTGAAAAGTAAAATATTAAAAAGGCAACGATCTTCGTATGGACCGCCCGTCCGACAGCCCCGGTTCGGCCCCCGAGACCCTGACGGAACTGATCCTGCGAACGAGCGCGCAGGTCAGCAGTTCGCTCGGGCTTCGCCTGAAGCCGCTGGGAGTCCAGGTCGATGAGATGCGGGTGCTCCATGCGTTGAGCGCCGCCGGAGGGTTGAGCATGTCTGAGCTGTCGGACGCCCTCGTCATCGGCGGGCCGACCCTGACCCGGATGGCGGATCGCATGGTCAGCGAGAATCTGGTCTACCGGGCGCCGGATCCGCACGACCGGCGCCGTGTCCGGCTGCATCTGACCGAGGCCGGCCAAGCCTGCGCCGCCGAGGCGGCGGAAATCGTGGCCGACATGCAGCAGTTGCTCCGATCGCGTTTTGCCGGATTGGATCTGGACGACCTGTCCTCGGCACTGGCGCGTACCGCCGCGCAGCTCGACGACTGATCCGGCCCGACTCCGCTGCCCGGAGAGTTCAGAGCGGAACGGGCATCGGGGCGCAACGTTGCGTCGGACCTACTGCAAATTCCCGTCCGGCGCCGACGGTAAGCCTCGCCCGATCGGCAGCCGGCTCAACCCTGCAATTCACGGACCCCCAAAGCACGACATGCAATTGCGCGCGCGCGCCTATACCGGCTAGAGTGGCCGTCAGGTGCGGCGGCGGCCGGCACTCGGCCCGGACATGTCCGCTGTGCAGCATCTTTAGGCAACTTCCGAATTGGAGGAAATTAGATGACGATCAAGCAGACAGGCCGGAGCCTTGTACTGGCCGGCGTCGCGGCGGCGGTCCTGGCGGCCCCGGCGATGGCCGCCGGCGCCAAGATCGGCTTCCTCGGCGGCATCACCGGCCCGATCCAGGGAGCCGTGCCGCCGATCATCGACGCTGCGCGCCTGGCGGTGAAACATGTCAACGATCAGGGCGGTATCCTGGGCGGCAAGTTGAGCCTGGTGCTCGGCGACTCGAAATGCGACCCGCAAAGCTCGGTCGGCGCCGCCAACAAGCTGGTCAATGTCGAGAATGTCGCCGGAATCGTCGGCGCCCTGTGCTCCGGCGCAACCATCGGCGCGGCCAATGCCGCCGCAGTTCCGGCGGGCGTGGTCATGATCTCACCGGCTTCGACCTCGCCGGCGATCACGTCGCTCAAGGACAAGGACTTCGTCTTCCGTGTCGCGCCGTCGGACAGCTTCCAGGGCAAGGTGCTGGCGCGCGCCGTGCTGGCCCGCGGCATCAAGAAGGTCGCGCTCACCTATGTGAAGAACGACTACGGCAAGGGGCTGGCCGACAATTTCCGCGATGCGTTCAAAGCGGGCGGCGGAACGATTGCGGGCGATCAGGCGCACGAGGACAAGAAGAGCTCTTACCGCTCCGAACTGGCGACGCTAAGCAAGGGCGGCGCGAAACATCTCGTGCTGGTCGGCTATCCGCAATCCTCTGCCCCTGTCATCATTCGCCAGTCGCTGGAAGGCGGCCTGTTCGGCAAGTTCATCGGCCCGGAAGCGATCTACGACGCCAAGATGTGGAAGACAGTCGGGGTCAAGAATCTCGAAGGCCTGTTCTATACGCGTCCGGCTTCACCCTCCGGTCCGGCGCTGGATGCATTCAACTCCGCCATGAAAAAGGCCTACCCGAAGAGTGCGGGCGGGCTGTTTGTGCCGCAGACCTATGACGCCGCCTTCGTTCTTGCGCTGGCGATCGCCAAGGCCGGTTCGACCGACCGCACCAAGGTGCGCGACGCCCTGCGCGCCGTCGGAAACGGAAAGGGCATGAAAATTCTGCCCGGCCAGTGGAAGGAAGCCCTGGCGGCCATCAAGGCGGGCAAGGAGATCGACTATGCCGGCGCTACCGGCGACATCGATTTCGACAAGGACGGCGATATCGCCGGCGCATACAACAAGTGGGAAGTAAAGGGCGGCAAGGCCGTCGATCTGGGTCCGGCCAAGTAAGCCGGGTTCAGCGTCCAAATCCAAAGCCCCGGTTCTGCGGAACCGGGGCTTTTTTTTCGGCGATGGCGCCGCGCAGTCCATGACAGCGGCGAGAAATCCGGTCTAGGCGGTGGCGCCCGCCAACCGCGGAACCGGCGCTTCCCGGATCGGCATATGGATCAGGCCGGCGAAAATGCCGAGCGCCACGGCCATCCACCAGACGACGTCGTAGCTGCCGTAGGCGTCATAGAGCGTACCGCCCAGCCACGCGCCCAGAAATCCGCCGACCTGGTGTCCGAAAAACACGATGCCGAACAGGCCGGCCATGTATTGCATCCCGAAGAACTGCGCGACTAGGCCTGTGGTAAGCGGCACTGTCGATAGCCACAATATGCCCAGCGCAGCGGAGAAGAGATAGACCGACCAGGCCGACATCGGCGCCAGGACGAAGGCGGCGATGGCCGCGGCGCGCAGGAAATAGATGCCGGACAGCGTGCTGCGTTTGCTGAACTTGCCACCCAGCCAGCCCGCGCCAACGACACCGATCAGATTGAACCCGCCGATCAGCGCGAGCGATATCCCGCCCAGCGCGGCGGGCAGGTTCGCATCCACGATATGCTTGGGCAGGTGGACCTGGATGAAGGCGATATGGAAGCCGCACACGAAGAAGCCGAAAGTCAGCAGCAGATAGCTGCGATGGGCGAGGGCTTCGGCAAACGCGTCCCGGACGCTTTGGTCCGGCTGTCCGGCTTCCGGCTCCCCTTTGCCGGTCACGGCAAGCGCCAGCGGCACGATCAGCAACAGGGAGCCGGCCATGACGTAAAGGGAAACCTGCCAGTTGTAGGCGGCGATCAGGTAGGTGGCGAGCGGGACCAGCGTGAGCTGCCCGATCGAGCCAGAGGCAACGCCGATGCCGAAGGCGAGCGACCGTTTCTCCGGGCTGACCTTACGGCCGAACGTGGCGATGACGATGGAGAAGGAGGCAAAAGCCACGCCGGTGCCGACGACCACGCCCGCCGTGACGTGCATCATGATCGGCGCCGTGGAATGGGGAATCAGGGCCATACCGGCGGCGTAGACGATTGCGCCGATCGCCAGCGATCTGCCAGCGCCGTACTTGTCGGCGAACGTGCCGGCGAACGGAGCGACGGCGCCCCAGACCAGGTTCTGGATGGCGAGGGACAGGCTGAGAATCGCGGTCTTGTTGTCGAAAAACGACACGCTGATGTCGTTCAGGTACAGGCCCATGCCCGCGCGCGCGCCGAAGCTGATGGCCCCGATCAGGAAGCCGCAGGTGAGCAGAATCCACAGGGGAACGCTAAGCGCGTAGGATTTCGACATTGAACTCCGTCTGCTTCATGCGCCGCGCCGCCCGGGACGACAGTCGCCTGTGCGCTACATAGCTGCGAACGGGCGCCGGGCAATTGCCCGCCAGGCTCCGGCCCGCGCATGGTCATGTCCCGGCGGACGCATGGTCGCGTGCAGGGGCCGGGGAAGCGGACTCGTGGACTGTCAAGGACCCGGGCAAGGGCACGGGGCCCCGAAGCGATGTAAAATTGCCCGGAAGTTCCGGGACGGCGCCGGCGCAGGGTCCGGCCGACCGGCATTTTCAATATCGATTGAATTGCCGGGATCGCCCGCTCGATCAGTCTATACTTTCCCCAATTTCATCCACACGGTGGATTATAATAGCAACTTATCATAAACAAAAAGGCAATTATAAAATTCTCCGTTGACGGCCTGACATAAAGAATACTGTATTCAATGGATGCCAATCGAAGCTCTGCAAAAACCGCTCTCCTTGCGTCAGCAAGTTTACGAACGCTTGCGGACCGCGCTGCGCGCCGGCGAATACCGGCCGAACCAGAGATTGACCGAGATAGGTATTGCCGAGGCGCTGGGCGTTTCGCGGACCCCGGTGCGCGAGGCGCTGGGCCTGCTCAGCCGGGAAGGATTGCTGTCGTCGATGCCCCACGGCGGCTTCAAGGTGCCGGATCTTCAGGTTGACGATCTCAACGATATATTCGAACTGCGCTACCTGCTCGAGCCCTATGCCGCCGGCCTCGCGGCCCGCAACGCCTACCACGAGGGCGTGACGGGCATGCATGTTGCGATCCAGACCGAGAAGCAGTGCCTGATCGATTCCGACAACATCGCGTTCGTGCAGGCGAGCCAGGATTTCCGCAACCGGTTGTTTTCGATGGCCGGGAACCGCCGGCTGGCAGCGGCGATTTCCCAGATCGAAGGCCATGTCCAGTTCGTCCGCAGCGAAACCTTCGACGACTGGAAGACCCGCACGGTCCTGATCTCGGCGCAGGAGCAGATTCTGGAGGCGGTACGGCTTCGCGACGCCGAGGCGGCGGCCAAGGCCATGCGTGCGCTTCTGACGACAACGAAGAACACGCTGCTGGCCGCGCTTCAGCAGTATAAGGCCGACGACGGATCGGACGGCTACTACTGACCTTCTCCCAGGTTCAATGACGGGCTCCCGGGGGCCGCACCGCAGCCGCGCCGGTTCCGCCCTGCGCCTCCGTTTCCGAATCGCCTTGTTCCGGGTTGTCCCGGTGTGGGATGATCGCGGGCAGCAACCGGAAAGGGAGGAGTCCGATCATGCCGAGAACCAAACCTGCCGGAGCGCTTCTGGCTGCTGCCGGAATGACGGCCATGCTTTCGACCGGCGCGACCGGAGCGTCTGCCGAAGTCAAACTGAACATGGTCTATCCGTTCCCGGATTTCTTGATCTACACCAAACAGTGCAAGCAACTGGCCGCCGACATCACCAAGGCAGCCGGAGGCAAGCTCGCGATCAACGTCCTGCCGTTCAACTCGATCAAGATGTTCCAGCAGCCACCCGCCGTCCGCAAGGGCCGGGTCGACATGGTCTGCACGCCCTACGCCTTCTTCGCCCGGGCGGTGCCGGAGAACGAAGCGGTGTCGACATCCTCCTCCAACGCGGCGACCGTCCGCGCCAACGGCGGCCTCGAGATGTTGGACAAAATTCAGCAGAAATACTTCGGCGTGAAGAATCTCGGCTGGACGTCGTCGGGCGGGCGATTCCGCATATACATGGAGAAGGCGCCCAAATTCAACGACAAGGGCATGCTCGACCTTGCCGGGGTGAAGCTGCGCGACAACCCGATCTACGGCGCGTTCTTCCGCGCCATGAACGCGACGACCCATCCGCTGCCGGCGACGCAGGTCTATTCCGCATTGGAGAAAGGCGTGGTGAACGCCGCCGCCTGGGCGACCATCGGCCTGAAAGGCCTGAAATGGGACAAGTTCCTGCGCCATGCGGTGCAGCCGGAATTCTACCAGACCGATATGGGCTGGTTCATGAACCTGAAGAAGTGGCACAGCCTCGACGCCGGGCACCGCAAGCTGATCCAGGACATGGTGATCGCCAACGAGCTGGCGGTGCGCAAGGTCCTTCTTGAGGAATCGAAGAAGGAGCGGGCGACGCTGGCCAAGGAAGGCATGAAATTCCACACCGTGCCCGCGGCTGCGGTCTATTCGAAGCTTGCCATCGATTCGGCCTATGCCCGCATGGTCGATCGCCTGAAGAAGGCGAAGCGCCCGACCGGCCATGTCGCAAAGCTGCGCGAACTCTGGCAGCAGCAATAGGCCGGCCCGGATAGCCGTTTCCCCGATTTAGGGGGCACCGTCCGATGACATGGGACGGCGGCGGCAACCGGACCGCCGCCGCTTCCTTGCCGGTGCGCCGCCGTTGCGCGGCAGTCTTCCCGCCTGCGGGTGCGGTGCCGGACGCCGCCTTCGCGCTGTGGAAACCCGATGAACGTCCTGCGCGCCGTCGATAGAGCCTGGGCCGGCCTGCTGTGGTCCATGATGGCGCTGGCCGCACTCTATATCGGCTTCATTATGCTGGCGATCGTCTACATGACGATCTTCCGCACTGCGGGCTGGGCCTACAACCAGTTCGTCTTCACGCTGATCGAGTACGGATTTCTCTACATCCTGTTCCTGGGTTCTCCCTGGCTCGTTCGCACCCGGGGGCACGTCTATATCGAGCTGCTGACCGCGGCCGTCCCAGAGCGCAGCCGAAAGGCCCTGTCCCGCGGCATCGCCGCCCTGTGCGCCGCGATCTGCCTTGTCTGGGTCTGGTACACCTGGGGCATCTTCATCGAGCATGTCGAAGACCCGCTCGCCTTCGACGAACTCCGCGACGACCGCGGCATGCGGCTGTGGACGATCACCATCGCCTACCCGATCGGCTTCCTGTTCATGGCCATCGAGTTCGTCCGCTTCGTATTCGGCCGGGAGACGATGCACAGCGGCGAGGCGGGCGTCGGCAACGAGCGGGCCGAGCTGGAGGAAACCAGGCGCAGCCTGACGGAAGCGCGCTAGATGGAGTGGTACTGGATCCTGCTGGCGCTGTTCGGCTCCATCCTGTTCCTGATGTTCGCCGGCCTGCCGGTCGGCATCGCCTTCATCGCGGTCAACACGGTCGCCGCCTTTTTCATCTTCGGCCGGTTCGGCGATTTCGACACCCGGGTCCAGTCGGCCATCGGCCAGCATGTCGACAACGCGTTCGGCAATATGGCGATCTTCGCCATCGTGCCGATACCCATGTTCCTGCTCATGGGAGAGCTGTTCTTCCATACCGGCCTCGCCAACCGGATGTTCAACGCGGTCGAGAAGCTGATGGGCCGGGTGCCGGCGCGCTTGTCCTACGTCACCGTGGCCGGCGGAACGGCCTTTGCCACCCTTTCCGGCTCGTCGATGGGCTCAACCGCCTTGCTCGGCACGCTGATGGTCCCGGAGATGACCAGGCGCGGCTACAAGAAGAGCATGTCGATCGGCCCGATCCTGGGCACCGGCGGCCTCGCCATGCTGATCCCGCCTTCGGCGCTCGCCGTGCTGCTCGGCACGCTGGCGGAGATCGATATCGGCAGGCTGTTGATCGCCGGCGTCGTGCCCGGCCTGCTGCTGGCGACGTTTTACGCCGTCCTGATCTTCGTCCGCGCCACCCTCGATCCCGAGGCGGCGCCGTCCTACGATGTCGAAACGGTACCGGTCAGCCAGCGCATCCTGCTCTTCCTGCTGGATGTCCTGCCGATGATCTCGATCATCGGTTTCGTCATCGGTTTGATCATGGGCGGGGTCGCCACACCGTCGGAGGCCGCCGCCTACGGCTCGGTCGGCGTTATCCTGCTCGCGGTCGGCTACCTGTTCGCAGTGCCGTTGCTGCGCGGAGATTTCCGGCGGGCCATCGCCTTCGGGCCGCTGTTCGCGGCAGCGATGTGGAAATCCCTGTGGGGCGCCGGACGGGTGACGGTGATCGCGCTGATGATCCTGTTCGGCTCATCGCTGTTCTCGAACGTGCTCGCGGCTTCGGGCTCCAGCGCGGCGCTGATCGCGTGGGTCGCGGGCTTCGATGTCTCGCCCTACGTCATGCTGCTGATGATGTTCGGCATCCTGTTGCTGCTCGGCATGTTCATGGACCAGCTCGCCATGATGCTGCTGACCGTGCCGATCTTCTTCCCGATCGTGCAGGGGCTGGACTTCGGCCTCGCGCCCGAGGTCAAGCTGATCTGGTTCGCCGTCATCATGCTGCTGGCGATGGAGATCAGCTTTACGACTCCGCCCTTCGGCCTGCTGCTGTTCGTCATGCAGGGCGTCGCGCCGCCCGGCACCCGCTTCGGCGAAATCTGCCTCGCCGCGCTCCCCTTCATGGGCTGCGCCCTGCTGCTGACAATGCTGATCGTCGTATTCCCCGACCTGGCGGTATGGCTACCCTGGCTGGGGGGGTAGGGGCGGGGGACATCCCGGCGAGGCGAGCTGGCGTCGAGCGCGCGATGTTGCCTCCTGTCCATTCGTCTTGTTGGGGTGTAGGATCGCGGACAGAATAATGACCTATGGCGCTTGCGCGGGAGCACGGCGATGACTGATACACAGGAATATCGGTTCGTCATCGATGCCTACAGTCCCGAGACCCTACCGATGTCGCGCTTGGCTGAGTACATGGCGGACTTGGCGCGGCTTCTCGGCAGGGCCGACCGGGTTCATTTCGTGCGTCTCGAGCCCGGTAGCACCGTACTTGTACAGAGTGTCGAACCTGAAGCAGTGCCTGAAGTACGGAAGCGGATTCGAGCTGTCGCGCGGGACGATGCTCCCGCAGACATTGCCGATGCATTCAAGGCACTGAACCGGCATCTGGCGAACGACAATGCAATTGGCAGCTTGCACGAATGCGGTGACGGTGAGGTGATCCGATTTCCCGGCCGTGAGCAACCGCTGCCGTTGACATTTGGTGCTTTTAATCAGCCCGGCGTACTGGATGGAGTGCTCATTCGCATCGGCGGCCGGGACGACACCGTACCTGTGCATCTACGGGACGGCGAGACCATTCATGTGTGCAACGCAACTCGAAACCTGGCGAAACGCCTTGCGGTTCACTATGACGGTTCGACCCTGCGAGTGCACGGCCACGGTCGCTGGGAGCGTGACGCAGACGGGCGCTGGCTGATGAAACGCTTTAACATCACAGAGTTCAACGTGCTCGACGATGCTCCTCTCGGGAAAATTGTAGGGCGGTTGCGTGATGTGGCAGGTAGCGGCTGGAAAGATATAGAAGATCCCACGGCGGAACTTCAGGTAATGCGCGGCATTGACAGAGCACATTGATGCCTGTCTTCGACGCAACCGCCCTCCTGCATTTTCTCGAACCCGATTCAAAGGCGTCGCTTGACCCCGCGACGAACGAACCGGTAACCGACGCCAAAGCGCGCATAGATTTTCTTATCGAATCCTTGGAGACGCGGCGCGAGACCATCATTATTCCGACACCGGTCCTCAGCGAAGTGCTCGTACATGCCGGAGATGCTGGACCTCAGTATCTCGAAATTCTTAATAGTAGCCGGTGCTTTCGCGTGGAACCGTTTGACCAGCGCGCGGCGGTCGAACTAGCAGCAATGACCCACGATGCCATCGTAGCCGGCGACCTTCGCGCCGGGGCCGATGCAACCCGTGCCAAGCTCAAATTCGACCGACAAATCATCGCAATTTCTCGAACGCAGGGCCAGAAAGTGATCTATTCCGACGATCAGGATATCGCAAAGTTATCTATCCCGTTCGAAATAGAAGTTATACCAATTTATGCTCTGCCTCAGCCGCCCGAAAAGACCCAGACGGCCCTTACACTCGATTCCGTTTCCAATTGTTGAATTCAATTTCTCTTCACGCCGCCCCGTCGGGCTCGTTCAGCTCCTTGATCGCATCGTCCGGCCTTGCGCGGATCATGTCCATGAGCTCGCGCTGGACCGCGGCGGCGCCGGGATCGTTCCAGCGGTTGTCCATCTCCTGCGGGTCGTTGGCGAGGTCGTAGAGTTCGCCGGTGTCCGACCGGGCTTCCCAGGTCAGCTTGTGGGTCTTCGTGCGCACGCAGCGCAGGGATAGCTGCACGCCGGCGCGATTCGGATGCAGTTCCCATTCGTTGAAGGCAAAGTCCCGGCCCGTTCCGTCGCCCCCGTTGCCGTTCCCGATCAGCGGGCGCAGGCTCGCCGAATGGCGGGCGTCGGGACCGGCCCCGTCAGCCCAGTCGGCCCCCGCCCAGTCCAGGAAACTCGCCGGCAGATCGATGGTCGAGACCGGGTCGCCGACTATCCGGCCGGCCGGGATGCCGGGCCCGCGCAGGATCAGGCCGACGCGCAGCAGGCCCTCGTAGTGCATCGGGCCTTTCAGGACCAGGCCGTGGTCGCCCAGCCAGTCGCCATGGTCGGACGAGTAGACGACGATCGTGATGCCGGCCTGCCCGCTCTCCGCCAGCGCGATCAGGATGCGCCCGACATGATGGTCGATCAGCGAGATCTGGCCGTAATAGTTGGCGATCAGGTGGCGGAGTTGCTCGTCGCTCTGATGCGGAATGCGGCTGTACTGGCTGCGGATCGCCGCAAATTCGCCCTCGATCTGCTTCTCGATTATCTCCCGGTGCCACCACGGCCGCCGGTCGAAATCGCGGGTCCGGTGCTCCGGCAGGTCCACTTCGTCGGGATGGTGCAGGTGGCACCAGGGCTCCGGCGCGTCGAACGGATGGTGCGGATCCGGGAAGCTGGCCCAGACGCACCAGGGTGACGCGTCATCCTGCCGGATGAATTCGATGGTCCGGTCGCCGACCCAGGCGCTGTTGTGCCAGGCTTCGGGCAGCTTCGAGTTCCAGGTCTGGGCGGCGAGTCCGCCGGTCTCCCGGTAGTCGGCCCAATACAGGTCGGTCTTCTCGTCGCCCCTTCCGTCGGCGTGATACCAGCGCTCGTAATGCAGTCCCTCGGGCGGTTTGCGAACCGGAAACCAGTTGTGGCCGACCAGCATCAGATCGACATGGCCGAAGCCCATGTAGGGGCCGGCCCAGTCCGGGCCGTAATCCTTCGAGCTTTCGATACATTCCGGCGCGCCGGTCGGCGCAAAGGTGTTGTAGGTCGAGAAATGCGCCTTGCCGACGAAACCGGTGCGATAGCCGGCGGCGGTGAGCGCGCCGGCAAAGCCCGCCCCGCCGGTCTCCGGGTCGAGCGATATGCCGTTGTCGTGCACACCGTGGGTCATGGGCAGCAGGCCGGTCAGGATCGAGGCGCGCGACGGCTGGCAGACCACATTCGGCGTGATGCAGGCGGAAAAGCGCGTGCCTTCGGCCGCCAGCCGGTCGAGATGCGGGGTTTTGACCTGCCGTCCCTCGAATCCGTAACAGTCCCCCCGCTGCTGGTCCGAGGTTATGAACAGGATATTCGGTCTGGGGTTTCCGGTGTCGGTCATGCGGCTTGCTTCTTGTTTTGGTGAAATCGAACCGCCGGATGACGATTAGGCCGGTCCGGCAGGAAATCCGGATCGCTGCCGGTGTCGAGCGTCAGGGGCGCCGGACGAGACTGCGCCCCAGGGATGAACCGGACGCTCTGCCCTGCTATATCGTTGACTTTACAACGAAAACTGTCAAGATGAATTCACAAACGCAGGAGTCGACGTGTGACGGACCGGGCCAAGGTTGTCGCGAACGGAGTGCAGGGAGCCGCGACGGCATCGCCGGGCGGGCAGGGGCAACCCGCCGACAGCGCTGGCGAAGCGCCGGCCGGGGCAGCGCTGGCCGGGGCGGGGCCGGTTGCAGACGGGCCGGCGTCGGTCAGCCAATTCTACACCTACCGCCTGCACAAACTCTTGACGATGCTGAACCGCCAGATGCACAACGAATTGCAGGCCCGGTACAGCCTCGGCCTGGCCGAATGGCGAAGTATCGCCGTGCTCGGCGAGTTCGGCCCCCTGTCGCTGCGCGACGTCGCCCGGCGCGGTGCCATTGACAAGGCACAGGTCTCGCGCCTGCTGCCCGGGCTGATCCGGCGCGGCTATGTCGCACGCGACGCTCATCCGACGGACAGGCGGCGCGCTTCACTGCAGCTGACGGATACGGGCCTCAAACTCTACGAGGAAATCCTTGTGCTCGGCCGGCAGCGCCAGAACTGGCTGGTCGAGGCGCTGACCGGCGAGGAGCGGACGATGCTGGTCGATAGCCTCGACCGGCTGCTGGCGCGCATCGAGGCCGAGCCGGCGGGGCCGTTTGCGACGCCGAAAGCGGCGGAATGACCGATACGCCGCCGGGCGGGACTGCCGAAAATAGACGCGCACCGCAACGGGAGGCGAAGGCCGGTGGAGCCGCATAACCTCATCGTCGTCATGTCCGACGAGCACGATCCGCGCTTCATGGGCCATACGGGCCATCCGCGGGTCCGCACGCCGAACATGGACCGTCTCGCGGCGCGCGGGACGGCCTTCGAGGCGGCCTACACCAACAGCCCGATCTGCGTGCCGGCGCGGGCCAGCTTCGCCACCGGCCGCTACGTCCATGAGATCGGCTACTGGGACAACGCCATCGCCTGGGACGGGCGCGTAAAGGGCTGGCCGAACCGGCTCCGGGAAGAGGGCCTGTACAACGCCACCATAGGCAAGCTGCACTACCGCCGGGAGGAGGATCCCTACGGCATCGACCGGCAGATCGAGCCGATGCACATCCACAACGGCGTCGGCATGGTCTGGGGCTCGCAGCGCGATCCGCTGCCGGACACCGGCGGCTCTTTCCGGATGCTGAAGACCATCGGCCCCGGCGAGAGCGGTTACAACCGTTACGACATGCGCATCGCAGACGAAGCGGTGACGTGGCTGCGCGAAGCGTCGAAACACGACTATCCGCGCCCCTGGGTCCTCTACATCGGGTTCGTCGCGCCGCACTTCCCGCTGGTCGCACCGCAGCGTTATTTCGATCCCTACCCGGTCGAAGACATGCCGTTCCCCAAGCTGCATCCGCGCAACGGCTACAAGCGCCATCCCTGGGTCGAGGAGCACGCGCAATTCTCGCAGACCGACAGCCAGTTCGCCGACGAGGACGAACGCCTGCTGGCGATCGCCGCCTACCATGCGCTCTGCACCTTCGTGGACGAACGGTTGGGCGCAGTGCTGGATACGTTGGACGAGACCGGCCTGAGCGACCGGACGCGGCTGATCTACACCAGCGACCACGGCGACAATGTCGGCGCCCGCGGCCTGTGGGGGAAGTCGGTGCTCTACGAGGAGGCGAGCCGGATCCCGATGATCGTCGCCGGGCCGGACGTGCCGGAAGGCCGGACCGTGGCGACGCCGGCTACGCTGGTCGATCTCTATCCCACGGTTATCGACGGCGTCGGCCTCGAAGCCACGGAAGAAGAAGCGGCGCTGCCGGGCCGGTCCCTGTTCGCGATGGCCGACGAGGGCGACGATCCCGATCGTCTCGCCCTGTCGGAATACCACGCCGTCGGCTCGAACAGCGCCGGTTTCCTGCTGCGCAAGGGCCGGTTCAAGTATCACTATTATGTCGGTCACCCGCCGGAACTGTTCGACCTCAAGGCCGATCCGGAGGAACTGACCGATCTGGCGCCGGACCCGGCTTACGCCGCGACCCTTGCCCAATACGAGGCCCTGTTGCGCGGCATCGTCGATCCCGAGGATGCCGACCGCCGCGCCAAGGCCGACCAGCGCGCCCTGATCGAAAGCCACGGCGGCTGGGAAGCCGCCCGCAAACTCGGCGCCCCTGCTGCCACGCCGGCGCCGGGTGCGGGGTTCGAGTAGGGCGCGCCCGTCCTTCGAGACGGGCGTTTCGCGACGGCCCCCTTCGGGCCTCCTCAACGCCCTCCTCAGGATGAAGGATAGTGTTGCCCTCAACCCACACAGCTTCATCCTGAGGAGAGGCTGAGGAGCGGTCTGAAAGACCGCGTCTCGAAGCCTCGTCTCGAAGGACGATACGCCCGTGCCCTCGATAACATTGCAAGTCGTAAACCGTCCTAAATCGCCGCCGTCACCGCGTTGTATTCGAACAGCCAGTCGTGGCGGGCGGCGACGTCGGCGGGGTTGAAGTCCTCGCGGGCGATGCGCGCGGTCTCGGCCGGGTCGGCCAGCTTCGGGTTGTGGAAGCGCGCCGTGTTGGCGGCCGAGCCGCGCACCATTCGCGCCGTGCGCTCCAGCCGCGCCGCCTCGTAGCGTTTCAGCGCAGTTTCCACGTCCGTGAAGGCTTCGAGGGCGCGGGCCAGCACCAGCGCGTCCTCGATGGCATGGTTGGCGCCCTGGGCGAGGAAGGGCAGGGTGGCGTGGCAGGCGTCGCCCAGGAGCGTGAACCGCCCCCTCGACCAGGCGGCCATCGGCTCCCGGACGTGAAGGGCCCATTTGTAGGGCGTCGGGATCGCGCGGATCAGCGCGCGCAGCGTATCGTTCCAGCCGTCGAAATCGCGCAGGCATTCGGCGACCGAGCCCGGCGCGTTCCAGCTTTCGACCCGCCAGTCGCTGCGTTCGATGGCGCCGACGAAATTCATCAGCGCGCCGTTGCGCAGCTGGTAATGCACGCAATGGCCGCCTGGCCCGATCCAGATCGCGCTGTGCGGCTCCAGCAGTTCGGCGGGCAGAACCGCGGTCGGGACCACCCCGCGCCACGCGACGATGCCGGTGAACTGCGGATCGTCGGGGCCGAACAGGGCGCGGCGAGTGACGGAGTGGATGCCGTCGGCCCCGGCCAGCGCCGCGCCGGAAACCCGCTCGCCGCAGTCCAGAATCGCGATGGCGCGGCTGCCGTCCTGCTCGACCCCGGCGAGTGTTGCATTGAGCCGGATTGCGTCCGGCTGTGCTCGGGTGACGGCGTCGGCCAGCACGGCATGGAGGTCGGCCCGGTGGAACATGCAGTAGGGGTAGCCGTAGCGCTCGACCGACTCCGCACCCAGATCGTAGAGCGGCCAGCTTTCGCCGGTGCGGTAGTGGTGGATGCGCTTGCCGTCCGGCTGCCAGGCGAGCGGTTCAAGCGCCGGCCACAGGCCGAGATGATCGAGCACGCACATGCCGTTGGCGCCGATCTGCACGCCGGCGCCGACCTCGCCCAGCGCCGGCGCCTGTTCGAGGACCGTCACCCGGAAGCCGCGCCGGATCAGGGCGAGGGCGGCGGTCAGCCCGCCCAAGCCGGCGCCGGCAATGAGGATGCGGTCGCTGTCGCCCGTCATGGGCCCAGCCGTTTCAGCATGTCGTGAGCGAACTCCGTCAGCGTATCGTCCCGCGCGCCCATGACGACGATGCGGTCGCCCGGCCGGGCCAGATCGATCAGCCGGTCGCCGCAGGCCGCCCGGTCGGTGCAGGCTTCGGCTCGCCGCCCGGCCGCGGAGACGGCCTGCACAATGTCGCGGCTGGAAATATCTCGGGTCACGGTGCCGCCGTAATAGACCGGTTCCGGCATGACCAGAATGTCTTCGGTATCGAGGGCGTCGGCGAACATGTCGATGAAGCCCTGCCGCATTTTGCGCAGCGGGCCGTAGCCGTGGGGCTGGAACAGGACGAGCAGCCGGCCGGGGAAGGCGTGCAGCGTGTCCAGGGTGGCGGCGATCTTGTCCGGGTTGTGGCCGAAATCGTCGACTACGGTGACGCCGCCGGCCGTCCCGACCGTTTCCAGCCGGCGGAGCAGGCCGGCGAAGCCCTCCAGATGCCGCGCCGCCTCGCCCGGCGGGACGCTGCACGCCCCCGCCGCCGCGATCGCCGCCAGCGCATTGGCGACGTTGTGGGCGCCCGGCACTGCCAGTTCGACCGTCGCCCCGGCCACCGCGCCATCGGCAAACAGGCGGAAGCCGATCCCGTCAGGCGCCGGTTTCAGGCTGTCGGCGAACAGCTCGGCGCTCCGGTCCGCCAGGCTGAAACGGATCGGACTTTCCATTGGCAGATTTCGCCCGATCTCAAAGGCTTCCGGGTCGTCCCGGTTCAGGACAGACCGGTCCGCCTTGCCGGCAAAGTCGCCGAACAGCCGCCGCAGTTCGCCGATCGTCTTGTGATCTTCCGAGACGTTGGTGAGCACGGCGATGGACGGGTCGAACAGGGCGATGGAGCCATCGCTCTCGTCGATCTCGCTGACGAAGGTTTCGCCCCTGCCGACCAGTGCGCTGGCGAAAGGATTGCCGCTATCGGCGAAATTCTTCATCACCGCGCCGTTCATCGCCGTCGGGTCGCGCCCGGCCCGGTGCAGGATCCAGGCGATCATTCCGGTGACGGTGGATTTGCCACTGGTGCCGGCGACGCCGACGCGCTGCGGCGCGGCGTTGAACAGGTCGGCGAGCAACTCCGGCCGGTTCATCCGCCGGGCGCCGGCCGCCCGGGCCGCGACGACATCGGGCACGCTGTCCTCGACCGCGGCCGAGGCGACGAGAATTTGGTCAGCCCGGCATATACCGCTGCCGTCCTGCGGGTGCAGGCGAATGCCGCGTTCGCGAAGATAGGTGAACTTGGTTTCCGTCCGGCCCTGGTCGAGCGCCCGGTCGGACCCTTCCACACGATGGCCCTGCGCCTGTAGGATAAGCGCCAGCGGCAGCATCCCGCTGCCGCCGATGCCGCAGAGGAAATAGGATCGGGGCCCGGTAATCTGGGTCATTGTGGGTATGAGAATTGCCATCGTCGCGCCGAGCAACCGCATAGACCCTGCCCTGGTCGAATGGGTCAAGGCCATTGCCGCAGCGCAGTTTGCGGACCGGCCATTCTCCCAGCGGCCGGAATTGCTGTTCCATCCGCAATGCTTCCTGTCGTCGGGCCATTTTGCCGGGACCGACCGGGAGCGCGCCGCCGCGTTCCTGGACGTCGCCAACGATCCCGCGATCGACGCGGTCTGGTTCGCGCGCGGCGGCTACGGGGCCGGCCGGCTCCTGCCGCATATCGAGGGCGCGCTGTCCCCGTCGGCGCTGGAAAAGACCTATCTCGGCTACAGCGATGCCGGCAACATGCTGGCGCTGCTGATGAAAGCCGGGGTCGCCGATCTGGCGCACGGGCCGATGCCGACGGACATCAGGCGCGCGGACGGGGAGGCGGCCCTGCGCCGGGCGCTGTCGTGGCTGGTCGATCTCGATCCCGAGACCGTCGAGCCGACGGCGCGTAACGGCGCCCCCGCCGTGGCCTTCAATCTGACGGTGCTCAGCCACCTGATCGGCACGCCCTGGCAGCCCGATCTCGCCGGACGGGTGCTGATGGTCGAGGACATCGACGAGTATATGTACCGGCTCGACCGGGCGCTCTGGCAGGTCCTGTCCGCGCCGGGCATGGACCGGATCGCCGGCCTGCGCCTCGGCCGCTGCGGCGAAATCCCGGAGAACGATCCCGACTTTGTGCTGACCGAGGAGGAAATGGCCCGGGACCGCTGCACCGCCGCCGGTGTCGCCTATCTCGGCCGCGCCGACATCGGCCACGACTCGGCCAACAAGGTCGTGCCGATGGGCGGGTGAAGCGGCGTCCGACCGACACCCTCACCGTCATTCCGACCGGAGCGGCCCGCAGGGACGCGAAGTGGAGGAATCCCGGCGCTGAAGTCCGAAACTTGCTCGTAAGACCGAGCCGAGATCCCTCCACTCGCTTACGCTCGGTCGGGATGACGGGTTGGGGAAGGGCTCGTCCCGAAGGCCGGGCGGAATCGCGCCACGCGCTCCGCCCCGGTCTAGATGACGGTAAAGGAGCCCGCCCTAAACGATCCGGCTGTCGCGCTTGCCCCAGTAGCGGTCCTTGAGGAGGCGCTTGTAGAGCTTGCCGGTCGGGTGGCGGGGCAGGGCCTCCATGAAGTCGATGCTCCGGGGCACCTTTATCCCGCTCAGATGCTCGCGGGCGAAGTCGGTGAGGTCGTCGGCGAGGGCGTCGCCGGCGTCGGCCATCGCCAGCGGCTGGACGACGGCCTTGACCTCTTCGCCGAATTCGGCGCTCGGCACGCCGATTACCGCCACGTCCGCGACCTTCGGATGGGTGATCAGCAGGTTCTCGATCTCCTGCGGATAGACGTTCACGCCGCCAGAGATGATCATGAAGGATTGCCGGTCCGTCAGGTAGAGGTAGCCGTCTTCGTCCCGGTAGCCGATGTCGCCGAGGGTGGACCAGCCGCGGTGGTCGTAGGCTTCGGCGGTGCGGTCCGGATCGTTGAAATATTCGAATGCCGGACCGTCGGAGAAGTAGATCGTGCCGGTTTTTCCCGGCGGCAGTTCCGCGCCGTCCTCGCCGACGATACGGGTCACGCCGACCACCGGCCGGCCGACCGAGCCGCGGTGCTGCAGCCATTCTTCGGTGTCGATCAGCGTCAGCCCGTTGCTCTCGGTGCCGCCGTAGTATTCCAGCAGGATCGGCCCCCACCAGTCGATCATCGCCTCCTTCACGGGAACCGGGCAGGGCGCGGCGGCGTGGATTGCCGTGACGTGGCTCGACAGGTCGTGCTTCGTCCGCTCGGCCTCGGGCAGCTTCAGCATGCGCACGAACATGCTCGGCACCCACTGGCTGTGGGTGACCCGGTGGCGTTCGATCAGCTCAAGGCTGTGCGCGGCGTCGAAGCGCTCCATGACGATGCTGGTCGCGCCGCGGGAGACCGAGGCCATGTTGTAGCGCAGCGGCGCCGCGTGATAGAGCGGCGCCGGCGACAGGTAGACCATGTCCCGGTGCAGGCCGACCGCATCGGCGAGCATGGCGAGCGCCGGTTCATGGGTGCCGAATGCCATGCCCTGGAGCGGCCGCTTGACCGCCTTCGGCCGGCCGGTGGTGCCGGACGAATAGAGCATGTCCGTGCCCTCGACCTCGTCGGCGATCCGGCCCTCCGGCTGGGCGGCAACCGCGTCCTCGTAGGAGGCGAATCCCTCGGCTGCGCCATCGATCAGCAGGCAATTCTCAAGCTTCGGGCAAAGCGGCGGCACGGCGATCGCGACATCCCGCTTGTATCCGGTCGAGACGAACAGGCGGGCGCCGCAATCGTTGACGATGTAGGCGACCTCGCCGGCGGTCAGGTAGGAGCTGATCGCCGTGTAGTAGAGCCCGGCCCGCTTGGCGCCCCAGCACAGTTCGAAGAAGCGCGGATGGTTCTCGACGAAGAAGGCGATGTGTTCGCCGGCGCGGATGCCGAGCGCGCGCAGCAGATGCGCGAAGCGGTTGGAGCCAGCCTCCAGTTCGGCATAGGTCACGACCTCGCCGCTGCCCGCCATGATGAGGGCCGGCTTGTCGGGCGTCCGTTCGGCGAAGTCTGGCAGGGTCGGCATGGTCGGGCTTCCGGCGGGCTATCGGCCGGAAGTTTCATACGGCAAGCGCCGCTCGTTGCGGAAGTCCGATGGCGAAGGCCGATGGGATAGACTGCCGCGCGCCTTGCCGCATCGGCGGCGGTGGCTTAATCAAGAGGGGAGGGGAACCGGGTTCGCTCGAACCCGGAGAGCAGGGGGAGCCCCAGGATGGGCCTGCAGATACACCGGACGGTCGAGCATCGGCCGGAGTCGCGGATCGAGGAGGCGGTCGGCGTCCTCAGGCAGCGCTTCGGCGACCGGCTGACGACCTCGGAGGCCGTGCGCGAGCAGCACGGCAAGGGCGAGGACCATCATCCGGTCGTCCCGCCGGACGCGGTGTTCTTCGCCGAATCGACCGAGGAGGTGGCCGAGGCGGTGAAGATCTGCGCGGAATACAAGATGCCGGTCATCCCGTTCGGCACCGGCACCTCGCTGGAGGGCCATGTCGCGGCGCTGAACGGCGGCCTGACCATCGATCTGACGCGCATGAACGCGGTGCTGGAGGTCAACGCCGAGGACCTGGACTGCCGGGTCCAGCCCGGCGTGACGCGCAAGCAGCTCAACGAATATCTGCGCGACACCGGCCTGTTCTTCCCGATCGATCCGGGCGCCGACGCCTCGATCGGCGGCATGACCGCCACGCGCGCCAGCGGCACCAACGCGGTGCGTTACGGCACAATGCGGGAAAACGTGCTCGGCCTCACCGTCGTCACCGCCGACGGCCGGATCGTCAAGACGGCGCAGCGGGCGCGCAAATCCTCGGCCGGCTACGATCTCACCCGCCTGTTCGTCGGCTCCGAGGGCACGCTCGGCGTCATCACCGAGATTACGCTCCGGCTCTACGGCATTCCGGAATCCATTGTCTCGGCCCTGTGTGCCTATCCTTCGCTGGAAGCAGCGGTCAACACGGTGATCGAGACCATCCAGCTCGGCATCCCGGTATCGCGCATCGAGATCGCCGACGAAGTGCAGATGAAGGCGACCAACGACTATTCCGGCACCGACCTGCCGGTGGCGCCGATGCTGTGGTTCGAGTTCCACGGCACCGAGGCGGGGACGACCGAGCAGGCCGAAATGGTCAAGGCGATTTCCGACGAGTGGGGCGGCGGCGATTTCCAGTGGACCGCGAGCGCCGAGGAGCGCGCGAAGCTGTGGCAGGCGCGCCATGACGCCGCCTACGCCGCCAAGAATATCCGCAGGGGCGCGGAGGTGTGGGCGACCGATGTCTGCGTGCCGATCAGCCGGCTCGCCGAATGCATCGTCGAGACCCAGAACGACATCCGCGAAAACAACCTGATCGCGCCCATCGTCGGCCATGTCGGCGACGGCAACTTCCATCTGGTGCTGATTGCCGACCAGGACGACGCGGACGAGATGGCCCGGGCCAACGCGGTCAACGAGCGCCTGGTCCACCGCGCCATCGCCATGGAGGGCACCTGCACCGGCGAGCACGGCATCGGCATGGGCAAGATGGACTTCCTGATCGCCGAGCACGGCGAGGCGGTCTCCCTCATGCGCCTGATCAAGAAGGCCCTCGACCCGGAGAACATCATGAATCCGGGCAAGATTTTAAGGGTGTAGGATACGGGCCGGGCTGCGGGAGTGTTTCCTTGAGCCGGTACGAGCGTTTGCTGGAGAGGATTCTCCGCGGACGGTCGGATGCAAACATTCGCTTCGCAGACCTTCGAGCTCTGCTGTCCCATCTCGGTTTTTCTGAGCGGATTCGGGGCAGCCATCATCTTTTCGACAAGGAAGGCATTGCAGAAATCGTCAACCTGCAGAGCCACGGCGGACAGGCGAAACCTTATCAGGTGAGACAGGTTCGGCAGTTGATCCTGAAGTACAAATTGGGGGATGAAGGCTGATGCACAGGTATGAGATCATTCTCTATTGGAGCAACGAGGACCAGGCATACGTTGCGGAAGCGCCTGAGTTACCCGGTTGCATGGCGCACGGCGACGATCAGGAAATTGCGTTGCGGAACATCAACGACGCGATCCAATTTTGGATCGACAGGGCCCGGGAACTGGGGCGTGCCGTTCCGGAACCCAAGGGCGAACGCCTGATGCTCGCATAGTCGCATCGCCGAGACACGAAGAAGGCTCCGAAGCCGCCGCAGGGAGGACGCGCCATGACCCCCGAGAAGGTTCTCGATCATCCGGCGAAGGTGCTGAGCGACGACCAGCGCCGCTTCTATTTCGAGCACGGCTATCTGCACCTGGACGGCTTCGTCTCCGACGACTGGCTCGACCGGCTGTGGGCGGTGACGGACCGCTTCATCGACGAGAGCCGGCGCCGCACGGCGTCGGACGATGTGTTCGACCTGGAGCCGGCCCACACGGCGGAAAATCCGCGGCTGCGCCGGCTCAACCATCCGGTGACGCAGGATCCGGTGCTGGAGGAATTCGGCCTGCGCGGGCCGATCGTCGATCTCGCCGAGGACCTGCTCGGCCCGAACGTCAAGTTCCATCACTCCAAGCTGAACTTCAAATGGGCCGACGGCGGCGAGGAGGTGAAGTGGCACCAGGACATCCAGTTCTGGCCCCATTCCAACTATTCGCCGCTCACCATCGGCGTCTACATGGAGGATGTCGACGACGAGATGGGGCCGATGGGCGTGATCCCCGGCAGCCATAACGAAGAGCTGTTCGACCTTTATGGCGACGACGGCCAGTGGGCCGGCGCGATCCACGACCGCGACCTGCCGAAGGTGCGGCTCGGCGACGTCGCCTGGCTGAAGGGGCCGCGCGGCTCGGTCACGATCCACAACTGCCGGATGGTCCACGGCTCGATGCCGAACGAGTCCAGCCGCTCGCGGCCGCTGCTGCTGCACACCTACGCCGCGGCCGACGCCGTCACCCTGTTCCCCGGCATCGTCGACAACATCGCGCTGTCCAACAGCGTGATCCGGGGCGCGCCCGCGCGCTGGGCCGAGTTCGACCCACGGCCCTGCCTGATCCCGCCCGACTGGTCGAAGGGCTACACGTCCATCTTCGCGCTGCAGCAGGAAGAGGACAAGGCGGCCTGATTTCGTTCGGGCGCGCCGCCCCGGCGTAATGCCCGGAACCGGGCGGAATCGGGGCGAATGCTGGACACCCTCAAGGTACGATGCTAGGATTCTTTTGCGTGTCGCGAAAGTATCCGGGAAGTCGCTGACACCCAGCGATTTCAGGATTACAGAGTCCGGCCCACGTCATCGCCCGATGACTCCGGGCCGGCTGTCGGTAGGCAGATGATGCTACCAGCCAGGACGGGTGACCGGCCGTTCGACTGCCTGCGGGCCGTCGGAACGCGGCCGCGGCCGGACGGGGCGATACGAAATCCAGAAAGCGGATCACCGCGGATTCCTCCGAACGTGGGCCACGAGGCTCGCGCGCGGAGTCAAACACCAATCCTGTAACTGCGAGGGCGGATCGATGTTGGGTAACGTGGAAAGCATTTGGCGCTATCCTGTGAAAAGCATGCGCGGAGAAGAAGTCGACGAGATATTCGTCGCCTTCACCGGCCTGATGGGCGACCGGGTGTACGCGGTATCTTCGACCGCAGCCGACAAGGCCTTTCCCTGGCATACGGCCCGCGAGCAGGAAGATTATGTGCTCTACCAGGCGCGCTTCAAGCAGCGCGACGGAACGCTGAAGCCCGACAATATGGAAGAGGCGATGGGCCATCCGGCCAATATCCATGCGCCGTTCCCAACCGACCCGGGCGCCTTCGGGGTCGAGGTCGAGACGCCGGACGGTGCGGTCGTCGACATCGAAGACCCGGCCTTTCTGGACGGCCTCAAGGACAAGTCCGAGGGCGAACTGGCGCTGCACCATACCCAGCGCAGCATCGTCGATTGCCGGCCGGTGACGCTGTTCTCGCTGCAGACGGTCGGCCAACTGAGCGAAGAGACCGGCACGGACATCCACAAATTGCAGTTCCGCGCCAACTTCTACGTCGACTGGAGCGACAATGGCGGTTTCTACGAGGACAAGCTGGTCGGCAAGACGGTGAAGATCGGCGATACCGTCGAAATCATGGTCGTGGAGCGCGACCCGCGCTGCAAATTCATAACCATCCATCCGGAAACCGCTGAGACGGACCCCGCCCTGCTGCGGCACGTCACCAAGGCGCACGAAGGGTTTGCCGGCGTTTATGCGGCGGTGATCAAGGAAGGCCCCGTCAAGAAGGGAGACGCCATCGCCTTAGTGGATTGACGATTGCCGCAGGACGGCAGGTCGCATAACGAAACGAGGAGGCTGAAAATGACCAAAGTCATCTACATCGAAGTTTCTCCCCGCAAGGAGCGGTCGCACTCGATCGCCGTGGCTGAAGCCTTCCTGGATGCCTATCGGGCGGCCAATCCCGATCACGAGATCGACAAGATGGATCTGTGGGATACCGAGCTGCCCGAGCTCAACCTGGCCATGATCGACGCGAAGTACCGGCTGTTGGACCTCGACACGCTCGACGATCGGGAAGCCAACGCCTGGAAGGATGTCGAGGCGGTCTTCAACCGGGTGAACTCGGCCGACAAGATCGTGCTCAGCACGCCGATGTGGAACTTCAACGTTCCCTACAAGCTCAAGCATCTGATCGACATCATTATCCAGCCGGACCTGGCGTTCGCCGTCGTGGAAGGCGGCTACGAAGGGCTGGTCAAGGGCAAGCGGGCAATGGTGATCGTCGCGCGCGGCGCCGCCTATCTGCCTCCCTCGGATTTCTTCGAGGTCGATTTCCAGAAGCGGTATATCGACTTCCTGCTCAGCTTTATCGGGTTCGAGGATATCCGCTCCCTGGTCGTCGAGCCCATGCTGTCGCCGCCGGAGGAACAGGCTGCGACCCGGGCCAGGCTGATCGAGGAAGCCAGGGCCGCCGCGGCTGAGTTCTAGCCAGCAAGCGCCCGCGATCGCCCGGCCCCCTCCCCCCAACCCCCTCCCCCGGAGGGGAGGGGGAGCATCGGTGTGGAGACGCCGCGCCAATGCCGAAGAATCGCTGCAATTCCAACGTCTTACCCCCTCCCCTTGGGGGAGGGGGTAGGGGGAGGGGTATCGTTGGGAAGGCTCCGCCGGCGCCCATTCTGGCTTTGCCCGACTTTCGCAGAGGAATCCGCTGAAGCGGGGGAAGGATAAATTGTATGGCGTGAGTCCGTTTCGCAGTGGAATCCCTTGTAAGGGGGGAATGCCTGTCGCATTGATGCGCCGGTGAACTTCTATCCGCTCACGATACGCGAGATCGTCGACGAGACCGCGCAGGCCCGCTCGTTCACGCTCAGGCCGGCCGGCGAACACGCGCCGCTGTTCGCCTACAAGCCCGGCCAGTTCCTGACGTTTCGCATTCCCTGCGAAAGCGGGCATATCGAGCGCTGCTACTCGTTGTCGAGCGCGCCCATGTGCGACGCCGAGATGAAAGTCACGGTCAAGCGCGTCGGCGGCGGGACCGGTTCCAACTGGTTTAACGATGTCCCGAAACCGGGCGATATTATCGAGGTCGCGCCACCCAGCGGGCGCTTCGTCCTGCGCAGCCGGGAGCGGCCACCCGTCCTGTTCGCCGGCGGCAGCGGCATCACGCCGGTCATCTCGCTGATCAAGCAGGCCTTGCACGAGACGGCGCTGGCGCCGCGCCTGTTCTACGCCAACACGGACCACGACCGGATCATCTTCCGGCGCGAACTCGACGATCTCTCCGCTTGCTTTCCCGGCCGGCTGGAGTGCCATCATCACATCGACGCGCAATCCGGATTGGCCGATGCCGGCCTCATCCGGGACTTCATCGGCGGCCGGCCGGACTGCGACTACTTCATTTGCGGGCCGGCGCCGTTCATGGATCTGACGGAAGACGTCCTGGACGGCCGTGGGGTCGGCGACCGGCATGTGTTCATCGAGCGCTTCACGATGCCGGAAGACGGCGATACGGAAGAGGCCCCGGCGCTGCCCGCCGCCGGCGACAGCAGCGTTGCAACATTCCGCGCCACGCTCGACGGGGCGGAGCACGAGGTGCCTTACCTCGCCGGGGAAACCCTGCTCGACTGTATGCTGGAGCAGGGCCTCGACGCCGTCCATTCCTGCAAGGACGCCCACTGCGGCTCCTGCATGGTGATCCGGAAGTCGGGCGAGGTCGTCATGCGCAAGAGCACCGTCCTGTCGAAGCGCGACAAGGAGAGGGGCTATATCCTGCTGTGCCAGGCCGTGCCGCAGTCGCCTGACGTCTGGGTCGATTGCGACGCCTGACGCTGGCGCGACATGCCGGTCCGGTCGCGGCATTAGGCAAATTGCCGGTCGGCCATGCTATAACCCTCACCGCACTGCGCGGAGGCTGTCCCGATGAACAAACCCGTCGATCCCGCCGTTGCCGGCCTTGCCGTTGCGGCATCGGCCCGCGGCTCCGGCCCGGCCCGGGAGGCCGGTCCCTCGCTGCGCTCCTGGCTGGAGACCCTGGAAGCCCACAACCAGCTGCGCCGGGTCGACGTTCCGGTCGACTGGGACGAAGAGATCGGCGCCATCGCGCGGGTCAACATCGCCGTCCAGGGCCCCGGCCTGTTTTTCCGCAACATCCGCGACTACCGGGCGACCGCGAGCACCAAGTTCGTCACCTGCGGAATCTCGAACAAGGCGCAGGTGCGCCTGATGCTCGGCCTGCCGGAAGATGCCGGCGACAAGGCGATGGTGCGCCATCTCAAGGACGCCTACCGCAACCCGGTCCGCCCGGTCACGGTCGACCACGGGCCGTGCAAGGAGAATATCCTCACCGGCGAGTCCATCGACCTGGAGCAGTTCCCGTCACCCCGCTGGCACGCGACCGACGGCGGCAAGTTCATCGACACCTTCTGCGGCGTCATCACCCACGATCCGGCGACCGACCGGCCCAATATCGGCCTCTATCGCGGCCAGGTTCTGGCGCGGGACAAGATCGGCAAATTGCTGATCCCGACCCAGGGCTGGGGCGACCATTTCCTGAAATACCGCGACGCCAAGGGCCGGATGCCGGTCGCGATGTCTTATGGCTGGCACGATGTCATGCCCTTCTGCGCCGGCTCGCCATTTCCCAAGCATATCTGCGAATGGGACATGATGGGCGCGATCCTCGGCCGGCCGGTCGAGCTGATCGACTGCGAGACCGTGCCGCTGCAGGTTCCCGCGACTTCGGAGGTCGTCGTCGAGGGCTGGATCGATCCCGATCCCGCGACCTGGGAGATGGAAGGCCCGTTCGCCGACTATCCCGGCTATCTCGGCGGCAAGCCGTCGCCCAAGCCGGTGGTCGAGGTCTCCTGCGTCACCCATCGCCACGATCCGATCATGCGCGGCGCGCTGGAAGGCGCGCGGCCCGGCCTTCCGTCGGAGGATTCGCTGCTCTGCGCCTATTCCTGGTCGGCTATCGCCTGGAACATGCTGGAGGACGCCGGCGTCAGCGGCATCACCGACGTCTGGATGCCGCCGGTCGTCACCGGCACCAACATCGTCGTCCAGGTGCGCAAGCAGTATCGCGGCCACGCCCAGCAGATCGGCATGGCGCTGTGGGGCACCAGCGCCGGCCAGTGGTTTTTCAAGAATGTCACGGTCGTGGAGGAGGATATCGATATCCGCGATCCCGAGGCGCTGGAATGGGCCTGGGCCTTCCGGGTCAATGCGAGCCGCGGCGATGTCTGGCTGGTCGGGCCGACCTATGGCTCGGTGCTGGATCCCTCGACCCTGCGCGAGGACCGGGACGTCAGGGCCTACGGCACCGGCAAGTGGACCCGTACCCTGATCGACGCGACCCGCAGCTGGGAGCATTCGCCGAACCCGGACTGGGACGGCAACCGCTGGCCGCCGGTCAACACCATCGACCCGGACCTGGAGCGCAAGGTCGCTGCCCGCTGGCGCGACTACGGCATCGGCGTGCCCTATCTCGACGACGCGCAGCGCGAACAACTGACGCTGGAAGAGACGCGCAAGGTGCTGAAGGACCTGTAGGCGGGGCGCCGCTGCAGTCCGGGGCTTTCGCCGTCCACGGCTTCCGCTATGGTCGCGCCATGAGCGGAACGGACGAAACGGCGAATCCGGCTGGCGACGGCATCGCTGCCGCCGATATAGACGCCTTCATCGACCGCTGGGCGGAGTCCGGCGGCGCGGAACTGGCGAACTTCCAAAGTTTCGCCAATGAATTGTGCGATCTGCTCGGTTTGCCGCGGCCCGATCCGTCGCGAGAACTGAACGAACTCAACGAGTACGTCTTCGAGCGCCGCGTCGATTTCAAGCACGACGACGGCACGACGACTCCCGGCCGGATCGACCTGTACCGGAGCGGCTGCTTCGTCATGGAGGCCAAGCAGTCCGCCAAGCGGGTAAAGGCGGTGCGGGACGATCCGCGCCAGACATCGCTGCTTCCCGAGGACGCCGCTCAGGTCAAGGCGGGCACGGCGATCCGTGGCACCCGCGGCTGGGACAAGGCGATGCGCGCGGCCAAGCGCCAAGCGGAGGACTACGCCCGCGCCCTGCCGAAAGAACACGGCTGGCCACCCTTCATCCTGGCGGTCGATGTCGGCCATGTCATCGAGGTCTATGCCGATTTCTCCGGGCAGGGAAAGAACTACGCCCAATTTCCCGACCGCGCCGGCTATTCCATCCCGCTGGCCGGCCTGCGCGATCCGGAAATCCGCGCCCGGTTGTGCGCGATCTGGACCGATCCGCAGTCCCTCGATCCCATGCGGCGCAGCGCCGAGGTCACCCGCGACATCGCCGA
>LXNI01000126.1_pt1 | contig 93853 bp, 81 predicted proteins | sample 809091 | NCBI WGS metagenome assembly LXNI01 (sample SAMN04870527, study PRJNA318959) | sponge metagenome | biome: 01000161; feature: marine sponge reef; material: water | host: Sarcotragus foetidus | place: Greece: Milos, Mediterranean Sea | collected 2013-05-29 | depth 5-7 m | reverse complement strand
ATTCGACCGACGCGGCATCCCGGCTGACTGCGTTGCTCGTCGGTCGAATATTCCCGATATTCTCCCTCCTCGCGCCTTGTCAGCCGGGCGCCGCGCCGGTCTCGGTGCGACGGGGGACTTTTGCCACGGGCTGCTAGGTGCCCCGATGTGGACCCTGGGCATCGACATCGGCGGAACCGCGGTCAAACTGGCGGTTGTCGACCAATTTGCCGGAACCTGTTTCCAAAGCAGCAGCCCGACCGCCGCGGGAAAGGGGCTGACCCCGTTCCTGCGGGACCTGCGCAGGCACATTGATCGCGCGTTACTCGAAGCCAGGCGACGGGGCGCCAACGTGTCGGCGATCGGGATCGGCGTACCCGGCATGGTTCAACAGAACCGTATCGTTGGAGGCATCAACAATATACCGGTGCTGGAAGGCATCTCCCTTGCCGACGAGTTCGCCGAGCTGAACCTGCCCATCGAAGTCGAGAACGACGTTTACCTCATGGGCAGGGCGGAATCGCGCTTCGGCGCCGCGTCGGGCGCTTCCGACGTCGTCTTCCTCACCGTCGGGACCGGCATCGGCGCCGCCCTCAAGCTGAACGGTCGTTTCTACCGGGGCGCCAATGGCCGCAGCAGCGAAATCGGGCACATGACCCTGTCGTATGGCGGCGCGCGGTGTACGTGCGGCAGCCGCGGCTGCTTTGAAGTTCTCGCATCGACACCCGCATTGATCAACCGCTACCTGGACCTTGCCGGAATGGTCTCGTCGACTCCCGTCGGTGCGCCGACGGGACCCGAGCTGGTGCGCCGTTATCTGGATGGAGAACCGCCGGCAAGGGCGGCCTTTCACTTTCACTTCGAGTATCTCGCGGCCGGCATCGCCAGCCTGATCAATGTCTTCGATCCTCAGCAGGTCGTCATAGGCGGCGGCATTGCCGAGTCCGGGGATTTCTACGTGAACGAAATCAGGCGGCGCGTGGCACGCAGCGTGATGGACGCATCGACCTCGAAGACCGCGATAGACAAGGCCGGTCTGGGGAACAGGGCCGGATGCATCGGCGCTGCGTGCCTGTTCTCCGAAGCCGCGGCACCGGGACGCGTCGGAAGCGCTTCGTCATGACGGTCGCCAGCACCATCCGCAATCCCGCGGTCGTCCTGTTCATCCTGGTGATCTGGTTCGCGATCTCGTTCGTGACCAACATCATCGGTCCGCTGATGCCCGTGATCATCGACGACTTCGGTCTGACGCTGACGTTGGCCGCCCTGCTGCCGTTCTCGTTCTTTCTCGCCTACGGCATCGCCTCCATACCGTCGGGCGTCATGATCGAAACCATCGGCATGAAGCGCTCCATGCTGATCGCCTTTGCCGTCGTCCTATGCGGGACAGCTCTGTTCTCACTGTTCCCTGTCTACGGAGTCGTCATCGCGTCATTGTTCATTATCGGAATCGGCATGGCGATGCTGCAGGTTGTCATCAATCCGCTCATGCGCACCGCCGGGGGTGAAGAGCATTTCGCATTCTTTTCCGTTCTCGGACAGCTTGTATTCGGATTCGCCTCATTCCTGAGCCCCTTCGCCTTTACCTACCTGGTGACCCGACTGCCGGACCCGAGCGTATCCAATCCGTTGCTGGATACGTTGCGCGGCCTCGCACCGCCCGACCTCGGCTGGGTTTCCCTCTACTGGCTGTTCAGCGCAGCCTTCGCCTTGCTGTTGGCGGGCGTCTGGCTGATGCGGCTCCCGGAGGTACGGCTCAGGGAAGACGAGCGGACCGGCAGCCTCGACGCCTACCGGGAAATTCTGCGCAATCGCCACGCGTGGATGTTTTTTTTCGGCATTGTCTGCTACGTCGGCACCGAACAGGGCATCGCGACCTGGATGTCCGAATTCCTGCAGACCTACCACGGCGTCGACCCGCAGACCGTCGGTGCAGCACTGGTCGGCAGGTTCTGGGGGCTCATGTCCATAGGCTGCATTGTTGGTTTGGGCCTCCTGAGGATCATGGATTCGCGAGTGCTCCTGCGGCTGGCCTGCGTAGCGGCAGCAATTTGCGTGTTCGCAGCGCTGTTTGGGCCGAGGACGATCTCCGTAGCGGCATTCCCCTGGATCGGCTTCTTTATCTCGGTGATGTTTTCGATGGTGTTCTCCCTGGCCCTGAATTCCGTGGAGACGCACCACGGCGCGTTTTCCGGCATTCTCTGCACGGGAATCTTTGGCGGTGCATTGGTACCCCTACTCATCGGAATGACCGGCGACTGGGTAGGCCTGCGCCCGGCGATGCTGATCAACGTGGCAACCCTTGCCTACCTGTTCGTGATCGGTAATCGGGCACGGCCGTTGATCAACAACAGCCGCATTTCGATCCGCGAGTTCAGGCGCAGGCTCCTGGGTGGCGCGTAACCCGAACCTCCCCTTCGCGAACAGTGCAGGCACGCCGGCGAACTGAATCATGATGCGCGCCCTGCAATACCAGACGCGAATGTTTGTCGAAGCCGCCTCGGCTCCGCTCGCGGTGCGTCGCCTGCTGGACACGAGCGCTGCACGGGTTCGGAGGCTCGCGGACGAGGTGGCTCGATTCGATCCGGCAATGGTGGTGACCTGCGCCCGCGGCAGTTCGGATCATGCCGCCGCCTATGGAAAATACCTGTTCGAAACCTGCCTTGGGCTGGTGACGTCTTCAGCAGCCCCCTCGGTTGCCTCAGTCTACGGAGGGAAGCTGAATCTTCGCCGCGCCCTCTATGTGGCGATATCGCAGTCGGGAACCAGTCCGGACATTGTCAACCACGCTCGGATGGCAAAGGATCAGGGCGCGATGGTGATTGCCCTGGTGAATGACCCGGAATCACCTCTCGCAGAGGTCGCAAGCCACGTCGTCCCCCTGGGGGCGGGACCCGAAACCAGCGTGGCAGCGACCAAGTCCTATATCGTTTCGCTGGGCGCGCTGGCGCTGCTTGCAGGCTGCCTTGGCAACGACCGCCGGCTGCTCGAAGCATTGCGCGCCGTGCCGGATGTGATGACGGCGGCATGGCAATGCGACTGGAGCACCCTGCTCGATGCCCTGAAGCCGGCCAACAACCTGTTTGTCGTCGGCCGTGGCGTAGGGTATGCGCTGGCGCTGGAAGCGGCCCTGAAACTCAAGGAAACCGCGTGCCTGCACGCCGAGGCGTACAGCACCGCAGAGGTTCGGCACGGCCCCATGGCCGTGGTCGGCAACGGCTTGCCGCTGCTGGTATTCGTGCAGGACGATGCCACCCGGTCAAGCGTCCTGCAACTGGCGGCCGACACTCAGGCCTTCGGGGCGCGGGTGTTCGTCGCGGGCGCGCGGCACCCGGGTCTGGTCGCCCTGCCCTGCCCGGAACCCCCGCACGCGCTGCTGGCGCCGCTCGTGCAGGCGCAATGCTTCTACCGGTTCGCCAACCACCTGTCGATTGCCCGCGGTTACGACCCGGACGCCCCGCCGCATCTCTCCAAGGTGACCGAGACGGTCTGAGCTGCCCTTCAGGTCACTCGAACGGCGCAGTCGAGGCCTGGTCCCGGCGCCTTGCCAGTTCCGCCGCCAGCCGCGTGCGGGCCGTGCGATGCTCAGGCTCGATCGCCACGTTGGTCAGTTCGTCCGGGTCGGCGCGGTAGTCGTAGAGTTCCATGCCCATGATGCCGCCGGCCCATTCCGTGTAGCGATAGCGCTCGGTGCGGATGGTTTCACCCATCACCCGGGGGTAATGCCATTCGGGGCGAGTCCATCCCGCCCTGCTCAACGTCACCGTGTACGCGCTCCTCCTTACCGCGGCGCCGGGATCCTCCAGCACCGGCACGAGACTCGTGCCGGCCACTTGTGCCGGAACGTCCAGCCCGGCAAGTTCCGCCAGCGTGGGATAGATATCGACCAGTTCCGCCAGCGAGTTCGTGCCTGCGCCGCGCGCAAAGTTTGATTCGGGCCGGTCTGGTACCGAGATGATCAGCGGCACGCGCACGGAACCCTCGAACAGGTCGCCCTTCTGCCACAGCCCGTGGGCGCCCAGGTGATAACCGTGGTCGGAAAACAGCACGACGATGGTGTTGTCGCGAAGCCCTGCCGCATCCAGCGCGTCCAGCAGCCGACCAACCTGGGCATCCACGAAGGCTATGGCGGCATAGTAGCCCTGGATCGCCGCGATCTCCTGTTCGTCGGTCATCGCCAGTTGACCCAGACGGTCCGCCAGGGCGGCGACGGGAATGTCGGTCCGGTCCTCGGTCGGGTCCGGCGGTGCCTCGATCGCCTCCGGCGGATACATCTCGAAGTAGGAGGCCGGGGCGATGTAGGGCGTGTGCGGACGAAAATAGCCCACCGCCAGGAACAGCGGTTGGCCCGTCTGCCGCGGATCATGCGTCTCGAGCAAGTCGATGGCGGCGTCCGTGACCCCAGCATCGGTATGCTGCGACCCGTCGCCGGGGACGCTCAGCCAGGTCAGTGTCCCGCCGGTCCCTGTTCCGGGAGTGATCGTGTTGACCTCGGAATCGTAGTCCACGTCGATGCCCCGTGGATTGCGCCGCTCGTCCCAGGACTGCGGGTCGTCGTGCCCGTCGGTGCCGATGTGACCGGGCACGTTGTAGTGGAATATCTTGCCCACCCGCGCCGTCAAGTATCCATTGCGTGCGAAGTATTCCGGCAGCGTGACCACATCGGGAACGAATTCGCGAAAGCGCTGACCATTCTGGAGGACGCCGGTCTGCTGGGGATACAGGCCGGTCAGAAAACTGGACCGGCTGGGGGCACACACCGGAAACTGGGCATAGGCGGCATCGAACCGCAGGCCCTCGGCCGCCAACCGGTCAATGGATTGAGACCGGACCAGTGGATGGCCATAGGTTCCCAGGTCAGTGTTGAGGTCGTCCAGCGTAATGAACAGGATGTTTGGTCGCTCCTGCGCCATCGCCGCGCCGGCCATCACCAGCAGGCACATCGCGACACACGCCGAACGAGCCAGGAATCGAATCAGGTCCAATGCCGCTCTCCCCTTCACTCCCGGACCAATTACCATCACCCCGTGCTGTCCCTTTTGCAACTCAGCCGCCGTCGGATGCGGTTTGCAATCCCACTGCCCCATAAAGGGCCTCAAGCTCCGACCCGATCAAATGTCTTGTCATACCGCGATGCAAATCACCCAGCGCGACCGGGCCATAGTCGGTGCGCAGCAGCCGGTTTACCGGTACGTCCAGCGCCGCTAACAGCCGCCGAACCTCGCGATTGCGGCCCTCACGGAGCGAAACCCAGTACCAGACGTTGGCGCCCGATCCACCATACAAGGCGATGGTGTCGAATTTTGCAACGCCGTCCTCGAGTTCGATACCCTCTCGAAGTTGCTTCAACTGCCGGGTGGTAAGCCGTCCCAGGATACGCACGGCGTATTGCCTGCGAATCTCGTAGCTCGGGTGCATCAGGCGATGCGCGAGTTGGCCGTCGGTGGTCAGGAGCAACAGGCCTGCGGAGTTGATATCCAGCCGGCCCACGGCAATCCAGCGTCCGCGCCGCGGTGGTCTGACCTGCTGGAAAACGGTCGGCCGGCCTTCGGGATCCCGTCTCGTGGTCACTTCGCCCACGCGCTTGTAGTAGGCGATGCACTGCGCGGGCCCGGTCGTCGCGGGCAGGTGCACCAGGCGGCCGTCAAGATAGACACGCTCACCGCCTGCGAGCCTGTCCCCGAGCTTTGCCGGGACGTCCCCGACGACCAGGCGGCCCTGCCTGATCCACCGTTCGACCTCGCGCCGCGACGCCACGCCGGCGTTCGCAAGCACCTTCTGGATGCGCTCAGCCACGAGCGGCGGTGGAATCCGGGTCCTCCGGCGCCGCCTCTTGCAGCAGTTCGGTCTGCAGGCCCGGTTCGGGAAGCTCCAGCGTCACATTCAGATCATCGAGGTCCTTGATTTCCGACAGCGGCGGCAGATCGTCGAGCTTCTTCAGCCCGAAATAGTCGAGAAATTCCCTGGTCGTGGCGTAGAGGGCGGGCCTGCCCGGCACATCCCGGCGTCCGACGACCCGGATCCAGCCGCGCTCGAGCAGTGTCCTGACCATGTTGGTGCTGACCGAAACGCCGCGCACCTCCTCGATCTCGCCCCGGGTCACCGGCTGACGGTAGGCGATCAGGGCCAGGGTCTCCAGCATCGCCCTGGAGTATCGCGGCGCGCGCTGCTCCCAGATCGGCGCGAGCCGGGCCGTCATCGCCGGGCGAATCTGGATCCGGTACCCGCTGGCGACCTCCTTCAGTTCGATGCCGCGGCCCTGGTAGTCCTGGCCGAGTTCTTCCAGAGCCGTCCTCAGCATACCGCGCTCGACGCTCTCGGAGCCAACCGCAAACAGCTCGCCGAGCTGATCCAGGCTCAATGGTCGACCGGCGCCCAGGAGGGCAGCCTCGACAACGTGCTTGATCTCCGAGATTTCCATCCGTGCCGCTCAGGCGCCCGGTTCTTCAGGCCCCACGCTGCCCCGATCCTCTGTCCCCGCAGAGGCGCGCAGGTAAATGGGTCCGTAGAGCTCGTTCTGGACGACATCCACGGTCGCATCCTTGATCAGCTCCAGGATGGCGAGGAACGTGACCGCCAGGCCGGGCCGACCCTCCCGAGGGTCGAAAAGCTGGCTGAATTCGGTGAATCCCGTGACTTCAAGCGCGTCCAGGATCTGCGACATGCGCTCCCTGACCGACAGGCGTTCACGTTGTATATGGTGGTGGGAATAGAGGTCCGCCCGCCTGACGGCATCGTGGAAAGCCAGCAAGAGTTCCCTGAGATCAACCTCCGGGGGCTTGGTGACCAGCCGTTTCCCCTCGACCTCCGCGGTGGCCTGCGCAGTGTCCCTCTCCATGCGTTCCAGCGCATCCATGTCCTCGGCAGCCGCCTTGAATCGCTCGTACTCCTGCAGGCGGCGGACCAGTTCGGCGCGGGGATCCTCTTCCTCGTCGCTGTCTCCCGGTGGCCTGGGCAGCAATATTCTCGACTTGATCTCCGCCAACGTGGCCGCCATGACCAGGTATTCGCCGGCCAACTCGAATTCCATGTCGTGCATGAGTTCGATGTAGCGCGTGTACTGGACGGTGACCTCGGCGATGGGAATGTCGAGAACGTCCAGGTTCTGCCGCCTGATGAGATACAGCAGCAGGTCCAGCGGCCCTTCGAAGGCCTCCAGGAATACCTTGAGCGCGTGGGGCGGGATGTAGAGATCCCGGGGCAGTTCGGTAACCGGTTCGCCCTCGACCACCGCAAAGGGCATCTCACGCTGCCGGGGATCGCCCGCCTGGCCTGAGATGGGCGGCGCCGTGGGAACCAGCTTGAGCCTGGGTTTGGATGAACGCCCGGTTGCAGTCATTCAGGCAGTTCCGGCTACCGTTCGCAGGAAGAATCTCATCAGGGGCAATCGCACGGGATCCACCAGCGTCCAGAGAACGCCCGTGAACATCAACGCAATCAGGATCATAAACCCGAACGGCTCAACGTATTGCAAGCCGCGGGCCAATTGCGGCGGCAACAGGCCCGCCAGCACGCGACCCCCGTCAAGGGGCGGAATCGGCAACATGTTGAAGACAGCCAGGAGGACGTTGATGACGACCCCGAAAAAACTCATCCGCACTATCCAGTCGCTTCCCAGGTCCAGACCCGGGTCGAATGCGATCCGTTGTGACAGCAACAGCGCCCAACCAAACGCCATGGCCAGATTGACGGCCGGACCGGCGGCGGCCACCAGGATCATGTCGCGTCGTGGATTGCGCAGATTGTGAAACGCCACCGGCACCGGCTTGGCCCAGCCGAACGCCCACATTCCGGAACTCAGCACAACCATGACAAAGGGCACGATGATGGTTCCGAGGGGGTCCACGTGCTTGATCGGGTTGAGGGTCAATCGGCCAGCGTATTTCGCTGTCGGATCCCCGAGATGCAGCGCCACCCAGCCATGGGCGACTTCATGCACGGTAATCGCGAATATCAGCGGAATGGCGACCGTCGCCACCAGGATCACAGTGTTCATGGATAGCGCGTCCGGCATTCGCGTAGCATAGCCCGGTTGACGCCCCTGCGGCTACAGCAAACCGGCCACGCTTCCCTTGCCTTCGCGCAGGATACGCAGGTCATCCTTGCTCAGGTCCAGCACGGTGGTCGGTTCGATGCCACAAGAGCCTCCGTCCACGATGAGATCCACATGGTGCTCCAGGCGATCGCGGATTTCCTGCGCATCGGTCAGGGGGATCTCGTCACCGGGCAACAGCAGCGTGGAACTCATGATGGGCTCGCCCAGGGTCGCCAGCATGCCCTGGGCGATGGGGTGATCCGGCACTCGTATGCCTATCGAGTGTCGTTTCGGATCCTGCAGGCGCCGCGGCACTTCGCGGGTCGCCCGCAGAACAAACGTATAGGGACCCGGCGTCAGCGAGCGAAGCAGCCGATAGGCCCAGTTGTCCACGCGAGCGTAGGTGGAAATCTCCGACAGGTCCCGGCACACCAGCGTGAAGTGGTGCCCCTTGCCGGCCCCGCGAAGCCGGCGGATGCGCTGCGCCGCTCGCCGATCCCCCAGGTGCGCGCCGAGCGCGTAACAGGAATCGGTGGGGTAAGCGATCAGGCCGCCGGACCTGATGATCCGTACCGCACCCTCCAGCAAACGCCCCTGGGGATTGTCCGGATGAATCCGAAAAAACTGGCTCATGAAGGCATTCTACGCCGGACTTGCGTTAAGATGCAGCGCTCGGAAACGGCGGCATCGTCATGCAGGCTCTGATCGACTTTCTGCCCATCATCGTATTCTTCGTGGTCTACCAGGCCACCGACATCTATGCCGCCACGGCGGCGCTCATCGTCGCCATGGCCTTGCAGATAGGCTACCAGTGGCTCCGGAACCGAACAGTCAACAAGATGCTGCTCACCTCCGGTGGCCTCGTGTTCCTTTTCGGCAGCATCACCCTGCTCTTCCGCAACCCCATCTTCATTCAGTGGAAGCCCACCATCGTCAATGGATTGTTCGCAGCGGCCTTCCTTGCCAGCCGCTACATCGGCGGCAAGACACTGACCGAACGCGTCATGGGGCACGCGGTGGAACTGGACCAGTCCACCTGGCGGCAGCTCAACCTCATGTGGGTGGGCAACTTTACCTTCCTCGGTGCAGCCAACCTCTACGTTGTCTACAACTATTCCGAAGCGTTCTGGGTGAATTTCAAGCTGTTCGGCATGCTCGGATTCACTCTGCTCATGGTGTTCGTCCAGGTCGCCTGGATCGCCGTCAAGACGGCGGACAGCCAACACCAGGAGGGTTGATCGTGCTCTGCTGCATATTGGCCCGGCGGGTCTTGCCGTGAGCCGGGATCGGCTCCGCCTGATTCGTTCCCGGCTGGAGACCGCATTTGAACCGGAGCACCTGGAACTGCTCGACGAAAGCCATCGGCATGTCGGCCACGCCGGCGCCGCGGACGGCAAGGGCCACTTCAGGGTGCGAATCGTCTCGAAGCGATTCAGGTACACTCGCCCCATTGAGCGGCAACGGATGATCTTCGAGGCACTCGGGGACCTGATGCAGACAGACATCCACGCCCTGAGCATTTCCGCTCAACCACCGTCCGCCGGGGATACCAGCGGCAACTGACGACGAGACAACCATGAATACACACTACGCGAGCGCGAGTTCCCTTGTATTGATCCTGGTGCTTGGAGGCTGCGCCGACGAACAGCAGGCCTCCGCCCCGCCCGAGGTCAATCCATTCGGCGAAGCTACGGTAGCAACGATCAACGGCGCCCCCCTCTACGCCTCCGTTTTCGATTCCTATGCGGTCGCGCGGCTTCAGAAATCCACGGAAGATCTGTCGGACCAGGAACGCGACGCCCTGCTCGAGGAGATGATCCAGTTCCAACTGCTGGCGGGCGCGGCCATGGACGCCGGACTGACCCAGGAACAGGACATCGCCATCGACCTGGAACTGCTGCGGCTGCAGACCCTGAGCCGGCTGATGGCGACCCGGCACCTGGACGAAAACCCGATCACCTCGCTGGAGCTACAGGACGCGTATGAGCAGAACATCGACCAGTTGTCCGGGCCCCAGTACAAGGCGCGTCACATCCTCGTGGATCAGGAACCCGAGGCGGTAGCGATTATCGGCGAACTCCAGGGCGGCGCCGATTTCGCGCAACTCGCCATGGACCGTTCCACGGGGCCCTCGGGACCCAACGGCGGGGACCTGGGCTGGTTTTCGGCCGATACGATGGTCGCGCCCTTTGCCGAAGCGGTGGTTGCCATGGAGGTGGGGACGTATTCTCAGGAACCCGTGCAGACGCGGTTCGGCTGGCACGTGATACTCCTGGAAGACATGGAAGACCTGGCGCCGCCGGGGCTTGAGGCCGTACGCGCCGACATCTCTTCGCTGGTGGAGCAGCAGAAGGTCGAAGCGTTCCTCGATTCGTTGCGGGAGGCGGCGGAGATCGTTACCGACGGCGGCGCCGACTAGGACTCGGGAGATTTAGTAACAGAATGACGTCCATCGAGGTCGACCCGATAAACTAGACGGTTCCAGGGTCTCAATGTTGATTTTCGAGAGGTAGGTTGTGTCATCGTCGCCTGACTCGTTTAGGCAGTTGTCCAAAACGGAAGCAGCCAAGAGAGCAACGTGGCTGCGAGACGAAATCAAACGGCACAACCGTCTATATCATGGATCGGATGCTCAGGAGATTCCGGATGAGGAATACGACGCGCTATTCAGAGAACTTCGCGAACTAGAAAACGCTTATCCTGAACTGGTCACTCCCGATTCGCCTACTCAGTCGGTGGGCGCCCCTCCCAGCATCGCATTTTCCCCGGTAGAACACAGCATACCGATGCTTTCCCTCGATAACGTGTTCAACTCGATTGAGATGGCAGCGTTCGACCGCCGACTTGCCGACCGGTTGCCCGAAGAGACAGAACGCGAGTATTCCGCCGAACCAAAGCTGGACGGCGTCGCCCTCAGCCTTCTGTACAGGAACGGCAAATTCGTTCGTGCTGCCACGCGCGGCGATGGCCGAGTAGGCGAAGACGTGACCCACACAGCCAGAACCATTCGTTCTATCCCCCAGCGCCTTTCGGGACCTAGCGTACCCGGCCAGTTGGAGGTGCGGGGCGAGGTGTTCATGCCTTTAAGCGAATTCGAGGCATTCAACAAGCGTGCGGACACAGAAGGCACGCAGAAGCTTGTAAATCCCCGTAATGCTGCAGCGGGCGCACTTCGCCACAAGGATCCTGAGCTTGCCGCGAAGCGCAGCCTGGATTTTTACGCGCACGGAGTAGGCCAGCTCGATGATGTGCCGCAAATTCATCGGCAATCAGACTTGCTGCAGGCAATCGAGCGCTGGGGCATAAAAGTGTGCCCCGCGACTGAGAGTGTATTTGGCGCGGCAGGATGCGAAGGCTATTACAAGCGGATTTCCAAAAGGCGCACGCAGTTCGATTACGCGCTGGATGGTGTCGTTTACAAGCTGGAGCGCTTCGATCTACGGAAATGGGCAGGTGCCTCCTCGCGTGCACCGCGCTGGGCAGTCGCGCAGAAGTTCCCAGCCGAAGAAAAACTCGCTACGGTGCGCAATATTGAGTATCAGGTGGGCCGTACCGGTGCGCTGACTCCAGTGGCGCGTCTTGAACCTGTGTTCGTAGGGGGCGCCACTGTAAGCAACGCCACGTTGCACAACTACCGCGAACTCCTCCGTAAGGATGTGCGTGTCGGCGATACCGTCGTCGTGCGCCGCGCCGGGGATGTGATTCCGGAAGTAGTACGTTCCTTACCTGATCACCGAACAAGCAATTCGAAGCCGCCGGCCCGTCCCAAGCACTGCCCAGAATGCGAATCCCCGGTCGAACTGCCCGAGGACGAGCCTAAAGCTCGCTGTACGGGCGGACTAAAGTGCCCAGCCCAGCGAATAGCACGTATGCTCCATTTTGCATCCAGGGACGCTATGGACATTGAAGGGCTTGGAGAACAGCGAATAGAACAACTTCTAGAAGCCGAGCTGGTGAGAGATCTCCCGGATTTTTTCCAATTGGAGCAACATGAGCTTGAGAATTTGACGAGCTTTGAACCAGTTGGGGCAGAATCGGCAGAGAAATTGCTGCATGCGATTGAGCAAGCAAGGAATACCACACTAGATCGCTTTATCACCGCTTTGAATATCCCCAGCGTCGGCCCGAAGACAGCGAAACGTCTTGCGGAACGCTTCAATGGACTCATCCCGTTGGCCGTTGCAGACGTCGGAAAGTTGAAGGAAACGGATGGCGTGAGCGCAGTCGCAGCAAATGGAATTCGCTCGTTCTTCAGCAATGAGAGAAACCAGAAGAAAATTTCAGGTTTGCTTAATGCGGGTGTGAACTGGCCTCATGAGGAAATCGAACAACTCAGGCAGCACGACGCGTCACTAGCAGAACTCTTGCGCGAATCCATCGATACTGGCGGTCACGACCCAATTCCCCAACCTCCTGCTGTTGATTCGTCGAAGTTGTTGACGGCAGCCATCAGGCGCTTGGCAGACAAGCAATCATTGGACATTCAACCAGTTGGATTTGATTGGATCAGCCAGGTCGTCGACAGGGAGTTTGTCCGCGAAGTCGACGATATTTTTCGCCTTGAACAGCAACAGGTCGAGACATTAGCCAAAACACGGACACTTGGAAAGAAGTCCGCTCAAAACTTGCTCGATGGCGTAGAAAAAGCAAAGGAAACTACATTGGAGCGCTTTATCTACTCCCTCGGAATCAGGGACGTAGGTCGAGTTACGGCCGAGACGTTGGCTACGCGTTTCGAAAGTCTGGAAGCGCTTAGTACGGCTACAGAAGAACAACTTCGCGCGGTGCCGGATGTCGGCGAGGTCGTGTCGAAACACTTGCTGGAATTCTTTTCGAACGAAGACAACCTCGCCATGATCAAAGCACTTCGAGACAACGGTGTCGAGTGGAGCGAAAACGACTCCTTATCGCCGGCATTGGTAGGACGACTGGACGGGATATCCTTTGTACTGACCGGCACTCTTGAAGGGATGACGCGGAACCAAGCACGACAACTCGTCGTTGCAGCGGGTGGTCGAGTCGTTGGCAGCGTCTCAAGAAATACAAACTACCTGGTCGCCGGTGTCAACCCCGGCAGCAAGCGCGCCAAGGCTGAGGATCTTGGCGTCAAGGTACTTGAACAGTCAGAGTTTCTGGAAATGCTCAACTCGGAGTGACAAGGCCCACTGACATTCAAGAAGCAAGTGTCCGTCAACTCCGATTGCGTCCCGAAAACCGTAAATTTGTGCCAAAAGAATCCGGGTGAGCCCTGTTTGGCGCGATCCGCTCATTGCAGAGACCTTACTTGGCGAACAGTCTGGAGGAGAGGCAATCGGAATGGCCGCAATGCGCTCCAGACTCCCTACACTTCGAATCGTTCGAGAAAATCTCTGGCAGACACGATTGGGATACCCCATTTCCTGGCATTTCGCGCTTTGCTCGACAGGGTCGCGACGTCGGCCGCAACCAGCACATCGCAACCTTTCTTCGTAACAGTGCGAACCGGCGTCAACCCGGCACTCTCCGCTATGCTCTCAAGCCAGGCTTTGTTCCCGGCACCGGTAAAGCAAATGCGGCTACCGGGGGAAATACACTCAACGGTCGCAACAGGCGTAACGCTCGGAATTTCCGCGTCCTCAACCTCTAACTGATTCGCGATTCGAATGATTAATTCGCGTTCGGCAGAGCTAATGACGCCATCGCGCGCGGCCGCCAATACAATACAGTCCAGGTACGCTCGATGCGCATCCCTGCGCGCCTCCTCGGATATGCTCAGATCGAACGCCAACTGCCTGATTTCCGAGTGCTCATGCTCGTCGATCACGCCGTCGTCGAGCACCCAGTCAAGCATATCCAGATACTGCTGGATCTTCGCATCGCAATCCGGATATCTTGCTCGAGAGACCACTCGATGCATCGGGCTTGTGCCTGCATCCACAAGCCCTCGACGCAATGTATGGTGACTATGCGCCTGCGGGACCGTGTCGATGCTGGCCGCCCTCGCGCCGCTTGCCTGTCTGGTAAAACGAAGTCGACGCGCGAGTTGCGCTGTCGCCCTCGCATCGGCCAAAGCTCGGTGATGCTGAGATAAGGGGATATGGAACTCGTCGCACGCGAGGCAAAGTTTTTTTCTCGTCGCCTTGTACGTGCATAGCCCTTCGCCGAGGTCAACTGGTAAGTCACTTCTATTGAATTCCTGCCGCAGCATCCTCTCGTCGAATGCCAGATTGTGCGCGATGAGTACTGCACCCTGCAGTCGACCAGCAACCGCAGAGACTATTTCCGAGAATGTCGGCGCTGCCTCGACCATTGCGGCGGTGATACCGTGCACGCCAGTGGGTCCCACGTCCCGTTCCGGATTGATTAACGTATCGAACTCGTCAATCGTCTCCCAAGTCGCCGAATCTAGTGTAACGGCCGCAATTTCAACGACTCGATCATGGCGCGCAAAACCAGTTGTTTCAACGTCGACGACTACCAGTCTAGACATGTCAGCATCCAATGGCGGACCAAAATGCGGTGCTATCTCGAAGAACCATTACGAATACGTGGTGAACTCAGCGTGCATACCCGAATTTTCTCGCTTCAATGGTTCGCACACTGAACGTCAGCTAAGCGGCAACCTTTCCGTAACCCCGTTTGAAGCCATCCAAGGTATAGGTAGCCGACAGTCAGATTCTCGATTGCCGGCGCCGATACTCGATCAATTCCTCGCGCAGGTACCGTTCGCTCTGGATGGTCCACGCATCCCCCAGTTCGTCGCGCAGTTGGGCATCAAGCGACTGGCAAAGCTCACGCGCGATGCCGACCATCCTGTCAAATCGCTCCACCGGGTCACGGGATCCGGGCAAGATCAGGAAGAAGGTCATGCCAGGCAATTGCGAACCCGCCACGCTGGACAAATCGAACGTGCCGGGCTCCACCAGGTTGGCAACGCTGAAGCCGCTCTCCGGCGCATTCCGGTCTTCGCAATAGTGGAAAATTTCGTATGGACCGTGCTGCAGACCCGCTTCGCGCAACGCCCGGACCGTGCGTTCGGCGTCGAGGAGCTCGCCTTCCCTGGGAATCAGGCGCAGGCTGACGACCCGCTCCTCATCGGCCGCACTGTGGGCGGTACCGGAAGTTTCCTGTGACTCGGCGGGTTGCTCGTGCGCATCCACGGGAAACGGGATGTCGTGTTCGGTGTCGCCGGGAGACTCGCCTGCGGTCTCGATTGTTGCGGTCAACCCTTGTTCGAACTCGGGCGCCTCCGAGACCGGACTGGCCGCCCCGGGCTCTTCAGGCCAGATCTCCGGTTCCGACCGAGGCGATTCAGATGCCCTTGAGCGCCCCTTTATCAGGCCTCCGAGGAAGACGACCAGAATGACCAGCAGGCCAAGACCCAGGAGTACCCAGCGCAGTTCTATTTCTGACCAGATCATTACACTGCAGCAAGCTGGACCGCCTCGTCGATGTCCACGGCGACCAACCGGGACACGCCCGGCTCGCTCATGGTTACGCCTGTGAGTTGTTGCATGGATTCCATGGTGGTCTTGTTGTGCGTAATCAGAACGAACTGCACTTGCTGAGACATCTCGCTGACGATTTCCGCGAAGCGTCCCACGTTGGCATCGTCGAGGGGCGCGTCCACCTCGTCCAGCAGGCAGAACGGCGCCGGATTGAGTTCGAATATCGAGAAGACCAACGCCACCGCGGTCAGTGCCTTTTCGCCGCCGGAAAGCAGGTGGATCGTGCTCACGCGCTTGCCCGGAGGACGCGCCATGATCGTGACCCCGGACGTGAGCAGATCGTCGCCATCCAGTTCCAGGTACGCGTGCCCACCACCGTAAAGCCTGGGGAACAGCCGGGCCAGGCCCTTGTTGGCAGCCTTGAATGTTTCGTCGAATCGTGTCCGGGTCTCGCGGTCGATCTTGCGGATGGCGTTTTCCAGAGTGGCCAGCGCCCTGCTCAGATCATCGAACTGGGTATCCAGGTACTGCTTGCGTTCCGACTGGCGCTCCAGTTCGTCGATGGCCGCGAGGTTGACCGACCCGATCATCCGGATTCGCCGCGCAAGCTTCTCGAGCCCCGACTCCCAGGAGGCAACCGATGCATCGTCCGGCAACGACGCCTTAAGGTCGTCGCCCTCGAAACCGGTCCTCGTCAATTCGGTGTCGACGGATTCCATCCGAACCTCGACTTCACGGACATCCAGCCGCGCCTCCTCCAGCGCCTGGCGAGCCGTGTCGACGTCTCGCTCCTGCTCGGCATGGCAAAACTTGGAATCCCGCAGGCGCGCTTCCGTTTCCTCTACGGCGGACCGAGCCGCATGCAGCCGATCCTGAACCTTGAGTTTTTCCTCAAGCTGTTCCTCGAGTGCTCGTCCTTCTTCGGCAACGGGTTCGACCGCAGCCTGTACCTCGGTCTGAAGCTCTCCCCGGCGCCGGCGCAGGTGGTCCTGTTGATCGCGCACCCGATCCAGCGCACCCTGGGCCGACTCCCTGGCACTCTTCTCCGCCTCGATGCGCAGCGAGAGGCTCTGGGCATCGGTCCGGCACTGCTCTTCACTCGCGCGCGCTTGCTCGAGTCGGCGCCGATCGTCGTCGCGGCGCGCTTCAAGCGTTGCTCTTGAGTCCGCCAGCCCCTTGCGGAGCGATCGGGCTTGATCGAACGTTGCCCGGGAACGCGACTCGCGCTCTGCCAGGCTCTTCAGTTCCTCGTCGATCTCCCGGATACGAGCCCGCGCCGCCCGATTCCTTTGAATCATTTCGTCGAGTCGCGATCGGCCCGTCTCCAGTTCGCTCCTGATATCGGAGTAGTGCTGCTGACGTTCTGCCGCATTCGCCCGCGCCCGCCCCTGGCGGGACTCGATGCGCTCCATGTCCTTGCGGACCTTTCCGAGTTCGCCCTGCAGCTCCTCAACCTGCGCGGCACTCGAAGCAATGCCCTTGCGCAGCCGCTTGATTTCTTCACTACGGGCCAATACGCCCGCCTGCGGGTCGGCGTCCCGCCTGATCCTTATCCACTGCGGTCCCATCCACAGACCGTCGCGCGTCACCACTGATTCGTGCGCCTTGAGGCGCCGGCGAATTGCCAGGGCATCCGCCACCGTTTCGGCCGCATGCACGCCCTTGAGCAGCTTGTCCACGCCGGGCCCCTTGACGAAATGGCGCAGCATTCGCCTGGAACCGCGCCCCGCCGGTTGATCGGCGGTTCCGCCGTCCCAGAGCGTTACGTCCCCTGTCTCGAGCTGCGCCAGACGCGGCGCGGCGTCGTCGATGCCGTCCACACATATGGCCTGCAGATAGTCGCCCAGCACGGTCTCCACGGCCGTTTCCCAACCGGCCTCCGCCACCAGGCCGTCGGCATAGCGGGGATTGGAAAGCCACTCGGTGGAATCGAGCCAGTCGCCCACTTCGTCCGACGCCGGCGCCGCGGCAGCCTCCTGCAAGGCCTGCAACGACGCCAGTCGGCCCCGTTGCTCATGCAATTGCCGCCGGGCCTCATCCAGCTTCTGCGCGATGCCCGCCTCGGACTCACGTAACGATTGGAGCCGGTTCCAGGTGGTTTCGAGCTTGGCGGAAGCGTCGTCGGATGCGCGCTTCAGCGATTGCTCATCTTCGGCCAGTTCTTCAATCCGCTCCCCCAGCCGTTCTGCTTCCCGGCTGGAGCGTTCCTCTTGCAGCTTGCCGCGCTCCTCCTGCAAGCGCTGCCGGTGGTCCCGGAGATGGCCCAGTCGCTCATCCTCGACCCGTTCCGTGCGTTCGGCTTCGGAAAACGACTCGATGATGCTTCCCCACTCTTCCTGGGATGCTTCCCAGGCCTGCTCGGCCTGACGAAGGTCTTCCAGCGAGCCCTGATGCGCCTTGTGGGCACGCGCAAGCTCCGGCCCGAGTTCCTTCAGCAGCCCATCAACCCGCTGAATCGCTGCCCGGTCGCTGTCGGAGAGTTTCCGGCTCTGTGCCAACTGACCGGCAATTTCCTCCAGGTCCTGTTTCTGACGCTGCTGAAGCTTGCGGCGATGTTCGATGGATTGCTCAAGCCGGCTGATCTGTGAATCCACCTCCAGCGACCGGCCTTGCACTTCGCCGTGCCGCCTGTTGCGCTCGTCCAGATCCAGCCGCAATTCTTCGATCTGTGCCTCCGTGGCCCGCTGTTTTGCCAGCGCCGCGTCGAGACCGGTCTGCTTGTTGTCCTTGTTGGCGCGCCGGAACTCATGGTCATCCTGCAATTCCAGCAAACGCAGCACCAGCAATTCGGCCTCCATTCGCCGCTGATCGACTTTCAGCGACTTGTAGCGCTCGGCCGCCCGCGCCTGGCGTTGCAGGAGGCTGATCTGCTTGCCCACCTCGTCTAGCAGGTCGTTGAGCCTGTCGAGGTTCTCCCGGGTGCGCCGGATGCGATGCTCCGTCTCCCGGCGGCGTTCCTTGTACCTGGATATTCCCGCCGCTTCCTCAAGAAAGGCGCGCAATTCCTCCGGCCTGGCTTCCACCAGGCGCGAAATCATGCCCTGCTCGATGATGGAGTACCCATGGGACCCCAATCCGGTGCCCAGGAGCATGTGGGTGATGTCCTTGCGCCGGCAGCGGCTGTTGTTCAGGAAGTATTTCGACGTGCCGTCACGGGAAACCACGCGCCGCACGGCCACCTCGGAATAGCCCGCATAGGGCCCGCCCAGCGATCCGTCGGAGTTGTTGAACATGAGTTCCACGCTCGCCCGACCGACGGGCTTGCGTACGCTGGTACCGTTGAAAATCACATCGGCCATGGAGTCGCCGCGCAGGGTCTTGGCGGAACTTTCGCCCAAAACCCAGCGAACGGCGTCGATGATGTTGGACTTGCCGCACCCGTTGGGGCCGACGATCGCCATAAGATTACCGGGGAAGGAGATCGTTGTGGAATCCACAAAAGACTTGAAGCCCGAAAGCTTAATCTTACTCAGGCGCATACAGACTTGTGACCGTCGAGCAAAACCAGGCCGCGATTACTGCTCTAACGGGACTAGTGTAATCGAAAAAGGCGACCAAAAGCGATGTTTTGGCAGTCGTGGCCCCTGATGCAGGCTGGCGACTCAGCCCCGCTACCTTCAGGATCGGCGAAACTGGCCCGGCTTGGCGAGCAGCGGGGCCATGTGCCCGCCCCGGCGTCGATCGAAAAATTTGACAGCTCCCAAGGGTACCGCTGACGCTCCATCGCGGTATAATCGCGCGTTTCTCAACTACTGGTATGTCTGGACCCATGGCTGATACAAGTGCCGCCAAGAGAACGCCGGTGCGCCGCAAGACAAAGTCGCGCGCGGCGAGCGTCAGAGCCAACATCTTCTCCGGGCCGGTGCGCGGATTCGAGCCCTATCGGCCGAAACGCGGCGAATCCTACATGAGCGACGGTCAGGTCGAGCACTTCAAGGATTTGCTCAATGCCTGGAAGCGGGAACTCATGGAAGAGGTGGACCGTACCATGCTTCACATGAAGGACGATGCGGCGAATTTTCCGGATCCCAGCGATCGCGCGACCCAGGAGTCCGATTTCGGGCTGGAACTGAGAACGCGGGATCGCGAACGCAAGTTACTGCGCAAGATCGATTCCGCCCTGCTTCGCATTGAAGACGGCTCCTACGGTTACTGCGAGGAGACCGGGGACGAAATCGGACTGCGACGCCTGGAAGCGCGACCCGTGGCGACACTTTGCCTGGAAGCCCAGGAACGCAGGGAATTGGCGGAACGGCAATTCCGCGACCGTGAGGATCGCTACCGCTAGAAGTTTTTGCCCCGATTGGCGGTATAGAACAAAAAAGTGTGCGAAAGCAGGCAATTACCGCCAAATAGGTGGTGACATTTCAATTTGCGATGTCTATAATGCGCGCCGGCAGTGCGTTACTCCCCCAGCGCGTTGCTGCCGGTCGAGCTTCGACCGGTCACTTTAAAGCCCCCGTTCTGCGGGGGCTTTTCTTATTGGGACAATTTGTTCGGGGCCGTGCGCACGGCCGATCGATGCGGTGAGGCGCCCGATCAGGCCGCTTCCAGGTCCCTCATGCTCAGCCGAATCCGCCCCTGGCGGTCGACCTCCAGCACCTTCACCTTGATGACGTCGCCCTCGGAAAGCTTGTCACTGACCTTCTCCACCCGCTCGTTGGAAATCTGCGAGATGTGAACCAGGCCATCCTTGCCGGGGAGAATGGAGACAAATGCACCGAAGTCCATCAGCCGGACAACCTTGCCCTCATAGATTCGACCGACTTCAACGTCAGCGGTGATCAACTCGATGCGGGCCTTGGCGTCGCGGCCCGAACTGCCGTCCACTGACGCGATGCGGACCGTGCCGTCGTTCTCCACGTCGATGGTCGCGCCGGTTTCTTCGGTCATGGCGCGGATGACGGCGCCGCCCTTGCCGATGACGTCCCGGATCTTTTCCGGATCGATCTTGATGGTGATGATGCTCGGCGCCCAATCCGACATCTTCTCCCGCGGCGCCCTGATCACCGAGTTCATCCTTCCGAGGATAAACAGCCGGGCATCGCGCGCCTGATCCAGCGCATCGGCCATGATATCGCCGGTGATGCCATCGATCTTGATGTCCATCTGCAGCGCGGTAATGCCCGTGGACGTGCCGGCGACCTTGAAATCCATGTCGCCCAGGTGATCTTCATCACCGAGAATGTCCGTGAGAACCACGTAATCGTCGCCTTCCTTGACCAACCCCATGGCGACACCCGCGACCGGGGCTGCAATGGGCACACCCGCGTCCATCAGTGCCAGGCTGGTACCGCAGACACTGGCCATGGAACTGGAACCGTTGGACTCGGTGATTTCCGATACGACCCGGGTCACGTAGGGAAAGTCGTCCGGTTTGGGAAGCACGGCCTCCATGCCCCGGCGAGCCAATCGGCCGTGGCCGATCTCGCGGCGCTTCGGGCCGGTCATGAAGGAGGTTTCTCCCACGCAGTAAGGCGGGAAATTGTAGTGGAGCATGAATTGATCCTTGCGCTCCCCTTCCAGCGCATCGATGATCTGCGCATCCCGCCCCGTACCGAGCGTCGTGACCACCAGCGCCTGGGTTTCGCCCCTGGTAAAGAGTGCTGAGCCGTGAGTCCTCGGCAGCAGGCCTACCTTTACGTCCACGGGTCTGACCCTGCGAGAGTCTCGCCCGTCGATGCGCGCCTTTCCGGAGATTACGCGCCCGCGGACCACGTTCTTTTCAAGGCGGCCAAACTCGGCTTCGATCTGCCCGGCGCTCCAGTTCGAGGCGTCGTCGCCCGCCAACGTGTCGATCAGATCCTGCTTGATGCCCGCAAGCCGCGTTCGGCGTTCCTGCTTCTCCACAATCCCGTAGGCGTCGCGCACCCGGTCGCCGGCTGCGCTTTCCACTGACCTGACCAGGAGCTCATCGGTCTCGGGCCCCTGCCAATCAAACGGCGTAATGGTCACTTCCGCTACCAGTTCGTCGATCGCCTGGATGGCCCTCTGCATCTGCTCGTGCCCGTACAGCACGGCGCCCAGCATGACCTCTTCGGTAAGCACGTTGGCTTCCGATTCCACCATCAGGACCGCATTCCTCGTCCCGGCTACTACCAGGTCCAGATCCGACTCCGCCACCGCGGACATGGCCGGATTGGGGAGATAGGCACCGTCGCGGTAGCCGACGCGCATGGCAGCGATGGGGCCCTGGAAGGGCAGTCCGGAAATCGACAATGCGGCCGATGCGCCGATCAGCGACGGGATATCCGCATTGATCTCCGGATCCAGCGACAGCACGGTCGCAATCACCTGTACTTCGTTGCGATACGCCTTGGGAAACAAGGGCCGGATCGGGCGGTCGATCAGCCTTGACGTCAGCGTTTCCTTTTCGCTGGGCCGTCCCTCGCGCTTGAAGAATCCGCCGGGTATTTTTCCGGCGGCAAACGTCTTTTCCTGGTAATTTACCGTGAGCGGGAAGAAATCCCGTTCGCCGCTGGCGCCTTTCCGGCCCACTGCGGTCACCAATACCACGGTATCGCCCATGGTCACCAGAACGGCGCCGTCTGCCTGACGCGCCATTTCACCTGTTTCGATGGTGACGGTCTGGTCACCATATTCAAACGATTTGCTTAGTTTCACTCTTCCATTCCCTGCACGCGTACTCGCTGCCCGCCCTGCGGACAGAATCGATATACGCAATAACGAATCAGAGCCGTCGATACGGCTCTGAAAAAATTAGGATTCAACGTCTCAGACCTAGGCGGCTTATCAGGTCCTGGTAGCGCCCCTGATCGTTCTTCTTCAAATAATCCAACAACTTGCGGCGCTGGTTGACCATCTTGAGCAACCCCCGGCGGGAGTGGTGATCCTTCTTGTGGCTGGCAAAATGGCCGGTGAGCTGCTTGATTCTCGCCGACAACAACGCCACCTGGATCTCCGCTGAACCGGTATCGTCCTCACCACGCTGGTATTCAGCGATGATCCCGGATTTATCTGCCGCACTTAACCCCATCAATTTCACTCCGCAGCGCTGGCCGCGATTGGCGTGGTAACCCGGCCGGTCATGTTCTGCCTGCCGGAAAAACCGCGTATTCTACTCGCACATTCCCGTTGGTTCCACGCTTTTTCGTCAATCCGTCAATCGGCGTTCCGGGATACTGCGAAAATGCGCCGCGGCGCCAGGTGCCCCGGCACGGTAACCTCGCCGATACCCAGAAATTCTCCGCCCGGTGAGTAGATCCGCACTTGCCCCCGGGGCCAGTCCGGATCCGACGGCACCGCGCGACCATTGATAAAGGGATCGCGCAGAGACGCAGGAACATCAATGCGCGGCCACGCTATCAGTGCGCGATCTGCTGGCAACAGGAATTGGTCCAGTGCCTGCAGTCCCTCCCGGGCGCAATCCTCAAGCGTCGACAGGTCCGCCATTTGGGCTTCGCCGAATGGCCCGACGGAAGTACGGCGCAACGCCCGCACGTGCCCGAGCGTTCCGAGCGCTTTCGCAATGTCTTCGACCAGGGTTCGCACATAGGCGCCCTTTGAGCAAGTGACGTCAAATTCCAGTTCCGGTGCAACCAGGCGTCGCAGCCGCAACTCGAAGATACTGATGGTGCGCGGCTTGCGCGGGACTTCGATTCCCTGGCGAGCCAGCTTGTACAGGCGCTGGCCCTTGTACTTCAGGGCCGAGTACATCGGCGGAGTCTGTTCGTACTCACCCATGAACCCGGCGAGAACGCGTTGCACTGCATCCCTGGAAAGCTCCACCGCGGGGCTCTGGTCAACTACCGAACCGTGGGCGTCCCCGGTGTCCGTCGACTCGCCCAGGTACGCGGTCACGCGATAACTCTTGCGGGCATCGAGGAGATATGAGCAGACCTTCGTCGCCGTGCCCAGGCACACCGGCAACATACCGGTCGCCAGCGGGTCCAGGCTGCCGGTATGCCCCGCCTTGCGGGCGTTGTAGAGGCGCCTCACGCGCTGCAGCGCCTGGTTCGAGGTGGCGTTGGCAGGCTTGTCCAGCAATACGATGCCATTGACGACGCGACGCGCGGGAGGCTTCACTCGGGCGATTCCCCGGTGGTCCGTGGCGCATCGCCCTCCGACGCTTCATGGGCCGTTGCTTCATCGGTGACGGCGTCGATCAGGCGCGTGAGTTCGAGTCCCCGCCTGGCGCCTTCATCCAGCGAAAATCTCAGTTCCGGCGTATGCCGCAAACGTAACAACCGCGCGACCCGTGACCTGAGAAAACCTCTGGCCCGTTCAAGAGAGGCAAACACGGGTTCCGGGTCCGCATCCGGATCCAGGGTGCTGATGAAGACTCGCGCCACACTCAAGTCGCCGGAAACCCGTACTTCGGTGACGCTGACGCCCTGCAGGCGCGGATCCTTGGCCTCACTGCGCAGCAAGTCATTCAATGCCCGCTGCAACTGCGTAGCCACGCGTAGTGGTCTGGCCGGCATCGGCTACCCGGACATGTTATGGGGACGCTGCAACCGCGCAGCACGGGCGACAGCCAGGTGACCTATACAGCCCATCAAAGACTGCGTTCGACTTCCGTCCGCTCGTAGCACTCGATCTGATCGCCGACCTTGACGTCGTTGTAATTCTTCACGCCGATACCGCACTCGGTTCCCGCTCGCACCTCGTTCACGTTATCCTTGAAGCGTCGCAGCGATTCGAGTTCTCCTTCGTAGATCACCACGTTGTCCCGCAACACCCGGAGCGGCTTGTTGCGGCGCACGTAGCCATCCACAACGAGGCATCCTGCCACGTTGCCGAACCGCGGTGAGCGGAATATGTCGCGGACCTCTGCGAGGCCGACGATCTGCTCCTTGATCTCCGGCGCCAGCAAACCGCTGACAGCCGCCTTCACGTCGTCGATGGCCTCATAGATGATGCTGTAGTAGCGCACATCCACGCCCGTTTCCTTGAGCGCTTCCCGGGCCGTAGCGTCCGCGCGGACGTTGAAGGCGATCACGATGGCCTTGGAAGCCGCCGCCAACTGGATATCCGACTCGGTGATGGCGCCGACGCCGCTGGACGTGATGCGGACCTTGACCTCGGAAGTGGAAATCTGCTCCATGGCCTCGCGGATCGCCTCCGCACTGCCGTGCACGTCGGCCTTGATCAACAGTTGTACGGACTCCATTTCGCCTTCGGCCATCTGGCTGAAGACATCGTCCAGCCTGACCGCCTGCTGCTGCGCCAACTTGACGTCGCGTTGCTTGGACTGGCGCAGTTCGGCCACTTCCCGGGCCTTGCGCTCGTCGGCCACAACCAGCATGTCGTCTCCGGCCATCGGAGTACCTGAAAGCCCGACCACGACGGCGGGCGAAGACGGCCCGGCATCCTTGATCGGCGCGCCGGACTCATCGAACAACGCGCGCACCCGGCCATACTCCTGACCCGCCAGGACCATGTCGCCGAGTTTCAGGCGGCCCTGGCTGACCAATACCGTCGCGACGGCCCCACGCCCCCGTTCCAGGCTCGATTCGAGTACGACCCCGGAAGCCGGCCCGCTGCCGGGGGCCTGGAAGTCGAGTACCTCCGCCTGCAGCAGGATCGATTCGAGCAAGTCGTCGATCCCCGCTCCGGTCACCGCGGAAACGTCCACGAACAGGTTTTCCCCGCCCCAGGCTTCGGGAATCACTTCGAGTTTCGAAAGTTCCTGGCGAACGCGGTCCGGATCGGCATCTTCCCGATCGATCTTGTTGACGGCGACCACGAGCGGCACTTCGGCTGCCCGGGCGTGTTTGACCGCTTCTTCCGTCTGCGGCATGACACCGTCGTCCGCGGCAACCACCAGCACGACAATGTCGGTGACCTGGGCACCGCGGGCGCGCATGGCGGTAAACGCCGCGTGACCCGGAGTATCCAGAAACGTCACCCGGCCCTTGTCTGTCGCCACCGAATAGGCGCCGATGTGCTGGGTGATGCCACCGGCTTCGCCCGCCGCCACGCGTGTGCGCCGGATGTAGTCCAGCAGCGAGGTCTTGCCGTGATCCACATGCCCCATCACCGTGACCACCGGTGCGCGAGACTTGAGTTGCGTCTCCCCGCCGGCCTTCACCAGCGACTCCAGAAGCTGGTCTTCCAGCGCTGTTTCCGTGATCGGCTTGGCCGTGTGGCCCATTTCCTCCACGACCAGCACCGCGGTGTCCTGGTCGATGACCTGGTTGATGGTCACCATCATGCCCATGTTCATTAGCGATCTGATGACTTCGCTTGACTTGATGGCCATCCGCTGCGCCAGGTCGCCCACCGTTATCGTTTCGCCGATTGCCACTTCGCGGACCACCGGCGCGGTGGGCTTTTCGAACGCATGCTGGCTCTCCACGCTGAGATGCACCGGTCGGCGCCGAGGCCGTTTCCTTCGCCGTCGGGCGCTGGTGCCCGGCGCTACATGCAACGTGCTGTCTTTCGGCGGTTTCGCCGCCTGCCGCGCACGCTCCATTTCCATCCTTGCCTGCGCAGCCCGTTCCTGTTGTTCCCGTTCCTTGTTGCGCCGCTCTTCTTCGGCCTGCCGGCGTGCCTCCTCGTCCTTGCGCCGCTTGCTTTCGCTCTCGGCCTGGCGCCTTGCCTCAACCTCCCGTTGTTCCTGTTCGGCCCTGAGCCGAGCCTCTTCAGCGACTTTCGCCGCCTCGGCAGCCTTGCGCTCCTGCTCCTCTCGCTCCGCCTTTTCGACCTGTTCCGCAGCGGCACGCTCCTGCGCCAATTCCGCATTGCGCTGGGCGTCCAGTTCTTCCTGTTGCTTGCGGGCCTGCTCCTGGAGTACGTCGCGCTTGATGTAGGTGCGCTTGCGGCGCACCTCCACGCTCACGGTTCGCGAACGGCCCTGGCCGCCGGGCAGGCGGATTTCGCTCTGAGACTTGCGTTTCAGCGTAATTTTGCGGGGCGTGGAGGCACTGGCGTCCTTTCGCCCGTGGGAACGGCGCAGGTGCGTCAGCAATTCGAGCTTGGCATCGTCGCTGATGGTGTCGTCTGCCCCCGTGACGTCGATACCGGCTTCGCCCAACTGGGACAACAGCCGCTCTACGGGCACCCGCAGGACCTGGGCAAATTGTGTAACCGTTACATCCGCCATTCGGTTCTCCAGGGTCCCCGCTACGTTTCTTCTTCGAACCAGTGGGCGCGCGCTGCCATGATCAGGGTCGCAGCCCGCTCAGGTTCGAGGATTTCAATGTCCTCAAGGTCGTCCACAGCCTGCTCCGCCAGATCCTCCCGGGTAACGATACCGCGGCTGGCCAGAAGAAAGGCGAGCTCACGGTCCATACCGTCAAGACTCAGCAGGTCTTCCGCGGGCTCGGACTGGTCCAGGACCTCCTCGGTGACGATGGCCTGGGTGATGAGCACATCCCGGGCCCGGGCCCTCAGTTCGGTGACGATCTCCTCATCGAATTCCTCGATGGCAATCAGTTCATTCGCCGGCACGTAGGCGACCTCTTCCAATGACGAAAAGCCTTCCTGAACCAGGATGGAAGACACGATTTCATCCACGTCGAGTTCGGTCATGAACTTGGTCAGGAGTTCCCGCGCCTCCTGTTCGCTCTTCTCGTCGGCGTCGGTCTCGGTCATGACATTGAGTTCCCAGCCGGTCAATTCGCTGGCCAGACGAATATTCTGACCGCCGCGACCGATGGCCTGGGAGAGCTTTTCCTCGTCGACGGCGATGTCCATGCCATGGGCTTCCTCGTCCATGACGATGCTGACCACATCGGCCGGGGACATGGCGTTGATGACGAACTGAGCCGGGTTTTCGTCGTAAAGGATGATGTCCACCCGTTCGCCGGCCAGCTCATTGGAAACCGCCTGGACCCGCGATCCGCGCATGCCGACGCAGGCGCCCACCGGATCGATCCGTGCGTCGTTGCTCCTGACCGCGATCTTCGCCCGGAGGCCCGGATCGCGGGCGGCGCCGATGATGTCGATCAATCCCTGGCCGACTTCGGGGACTTCCAGCTTGAACAACTCGACCAGGAATTCCGATGAAGTTCGGGTCATGAACAACTGCGGGCCGCGCGGCTCGGAACGAACCTCGCGCAGCATTCCCTTCACCCGGTCCTGGGGCTTGATGGGCTCCCGGGGAATGAGGTCTTCCCTGGCCAGGAACCCCTCCGCGTTGGCGCCGAGATCGACGTACGCGCCATTGCGGTCGACCCGCTTGACGATTCCGCCTACCAGTTCGCCTTCCCGGTCCTGGTAGTCCTCGATGACCTGCGCGCGCTCGGCCTCGCGAACCTTCTGTACGATCACCTGCTTGGCGGTCTGGGCTGCGATGCGCCCGAATTCCACCGATTCCAGGGGTACTTCCACGTACTCCCCGGGCTGTGCCTCGGCATCGACATCGACGGCGTCCTCAAGCCTCAGTTCCCTGATCGGCTCCTCCAGTTCGTCGGAATCGTCGGCAAACACCATCCACCGCCTGAAGGTCTCGTATTCGCCGCTCCTTCGATCGATTGCAACGCGGACATCGATGTCCTCTCCGTGTTTCTTGCGGGACGCCGAAGCAAGCGCCGCTTCGATTGCCTCGAAGATGATCTCCTTGTCCATGCCTTTTTCGTTGGAAACGGCATCGGCCACCATCAGGATCTCTTTGCTCATCGCTCGACTAACCCCAGCAATATCTTCACAAACTCGAAACCAGCCGCGCCGAGGCAATCTCGGCCGGCTGCAACCGCCAGATCTCACCGTCCACATCCATCACGATGGACTCGTCACGGATGCCCAACAGGCGACCATTCAACATGCGCCGACTCTCCCTGGGTTCCCTCAGGCGCACCTTCGCCTGGCAGTCCCGGAAGCGACGGAAGTGTTCAAGGGTGCGCAGCGGCCGGTCCAGTCCGGGAGACGACACTTCAAGTGCATAACGGCCGGGCAGCGGATCTTCCACATCGAGGAAGGCGCTGAGTTGCCGGCTGACCAGCTCGCAGTCCGCAAGGTTGACGCCGGTCTCCTTGTCGATGAAGACCCGCAGGAGACCGTGCCGGCCCACGCGAACGACGAGATCCACCAGCTCGTAGCCGAGCGCCTCGACAGGCGGCTCGAGCAGGTCTATAAGTCGCTGTTTTCGAATCTCGTGTTCCATACTCTCCAAACAGACACAAAAAATGGGCCCTAGGCCCATTGTTCTTCTATCGCCCTCCTCAATGCACCCCGATTCGGCGGGGCTAAACAAAAGGCCCCAAACGGGGCCTCCGACGCAAAGGCTTTACCTCAAAAAACAATACCAACTAGTTAATTTTCAAAGAAAAAAACCAGTGATAAAACGGTTTCTGCCCCGCCAAATCTGACGTATTGTACCCTAGCCGTCACCGAGATACCACGATCATTCGCCGTTTGACATCCCTGCTTCCTGTCCTGGCCATCGGCGGCTGCGCACCGGCAATCGACCGGGTTAATCGGTTTTGCGAGAGCGCCTATTTCGTGGTCGACACGCAGTTCCAAACGGGAATATTCGACCGACGAGCAACGCTGTCAGCCGGGATGAATCGTCGGTCGAATGCCGCGGGACTTTTGCCACGGGCTGCTATGCCTGCAGCGCCGCGAGAACCCGTTGCGGTGTCAGCGGAATGTGACGCACACGTACGCCGGTGGCCGCAAACACGGCATTGGCCAACGCCGCCGCCGTCGACGACAGACCGACCTCCCCGATGCCGGTGGGCGGATTGTCGGTAGAAATCGCCCGTACCTCGACGTTGGGCATCTCGTCCATCCGCATGACCGGGTGATCGTAGTAGTTGTTCTGCCGGACCTGCCCGCCTTCGATATCGATCTGCTCGCGCAACGCACTGCTGATTCCGAAGACGACGTTGCCTTCGAGTTGCGCCTCGGAATTTCCGGGCTGCAGCAGATAACCGGCGTCGGCGACCAGCCAGAAGTTGTGTACGTCGATCACGCCATTGGTCTCATCCACGGAGATCTCGGCGATACCCCCCGCAAACGTGGAGCTATAGCCGGCGAGCGCCAGACCCAATGCCGTGCCTTCCCGGGGGCGCGACCAGTCCGCCATCTCGGCAACGGTTTCCAGCACCGTCAACGCCCGCGGGTTGTTGTGGCAAAGCTGCATGCGGTATTGGAGCGGATCGATATCCCGGGCCGCCGCCAATTCGTCGACGAAGGATTCGGCGGCAAACTTCGTATAGCTTGTTGCCACGCCCCGCCATGCGCAAACGCGGGAGCACCGCTCGGTAAGAATATGCTCGGCTGTGAAATTCGGTATGTCGTAGCGCGAACTCTCTGAGCCCAGCATGGCAATGACATCCCGGCCTCCCGACACCTCCCAACGCGGGGGGTTCATGTACTCGAGGACTTTCGGAGCGGCCACGCGATGGTGCCAGCCCACCAGGTTGCCGTCGGTATCGAAACCTGCCCGCAGGCACTGTGCCGCAGAATTCCGGAAGGTGCCGTCCTTGACGTCGTCTTCCCGGGTCCATATGACCTTGACCGGCTTTTCGACCGCCCTGGACACGAACAACGCGTCCTCGACGTAGCGCTGCTTGCGCAACGTCCGCCGGCCGAATCCACCGCCGATGTACATCGGATGCAGCGTGATCTTGTCGGGCGGGATCTCCAGAAATTCCGCTGCGCCGAGAATGGACAGGCTCTGGGTCTGGGTGCTGACCCAGATCTCCGCCGCATTGCCGTCTTCGGTGACATGGGCGGTTGCGTTCATGGGCTCCATCTGGGCGTGATAGGCCGGATCGCTGCGATAGGTGGCTTCAATGATCTCCGCCGCCCCTTCCATCGCCGCGTCCAGATCGCCCGCGGAACGCCAGGCCGTGCCCGTCTGTTCGAGATCCTCCGCCTGCACCACGTAGGCGTCCATGTCCGACTCGGTGTTGGCCTCCCGAAAACGCGAGGACTCGCTCCAGGTGACGCTCAGCGCCTCCTTGCCCCACTTGCTTGCCTCGTAGGTATCGGCCACCACCGCGACGCCCCACGGCATGGGCACGATGTCGGTGACGCCGTCGACGGCTCGCGCTGCGGCGTCATCGATGGACACCGGTTCCTCGTCCTCCACGGGCGCCCGCAGCACAGAGGCATACACCATGCCCGGCACCTGCACGTCGATACCGAACTCGGCACTGCCATCGGACTTGGCGAGCATGTCACGTCTGGGCATGTCGCGGCCGAGATAGCGATGAGAACCGAATGGCTTGAGTTCCTCGTCGCTCACTTCCGGCAGCGTGTCTGGGAGTTCGGTGAAGGCGACAATCTCGCCGTAGCTCAAGCGGCGCCCCGTCGACGGATGGACCACGACGCTGGGCTCGGTATCCAACTCGCCGACCGGCACCTCCCAGTGCGCGGCAGCCGACTGCAGGAGCAGCTTGCGCGCCTGGGCGCCAGCACGGCGCAACGGATCGAAATAAGCCTGGACAGTCAGGCTGCCGGCCGTATAAAGCATGTTCTGGAAAAACGGATTGCCGTAGGCCTCGTCGTGGAAGGACACGGTCTCCACCGTCACCTTGTCCCAGTCGGCATCCAGTTCATCGGCAAGGATCAGCGGCAGCGCCGTTGACGAACCCTGCCCCATTTCCGTAGCCGGGTACTGCACCGTCACCGTATCGTCGGCACCGAGGGTCACCCAGATATTGGGCGTAATCTCGGTCGGCCCCGCTGCCGGCGCCGCCGGCTGCTGCTCCGTCGTACAGGCACTGATCAAGCCGGAAGAGCCGATGACCAGGGTCAGACCGCCGACGCCGTGGAGGAATTCGCGTCGGTTTGGAGAAAACATGCTTGTCGTGTCCTGTTTCTTCACCTCAGACCTCCTCCGCGGCACGCTCGATGGCCCTGATGATGCGATTGTAGGTCCCGCACCTGCAGAGAATGTTGCTCATGTGGCTCACGATTTCGTCGCGTGACGGATTGGGGTTCACAGCCAGCAGATCGGCCGCGCGCATGATCTGGCCAGACTGGCAGTAGCCGCACTGGGGCACTTCCTCCTCGACCCAGGCCCGCTGCAGCGGGTGATCGGAATCCGGGGACAACCCCTCGATGGTGGTGATCTCGCGGCCCTCGACGGCCGACACGGGCGTCAGGCAGGCGTAGGTCGAAGCACCGTCGATGTGTACGGTACAGGCACCGCACTGACCGACGCCGCAGCCGAACTTGGTCCCGGTGTACTTGAGGTGTTCCCTGATCACCCAGAGCAAGGGTGTCCGCGGATCGGCTTCGACTTCGACAGCCGCTCCGTTGATCGAAAAACTGGCCATGGCGATTTCCCTGGTGGTCGCGGCAAGATGCCGTGCGTGCCGCCCTAGGGTAAACCAGCTACAGCGGGGAATTCCAGCATACCGGAAACGGTACGCGAGCTACCTTTTCTTGAGGTTACACCGGTAGTGGTGCCAGGCCAGCCGAGCCCCAACCGCCCGCCACGGACGCCAGCGGTCGCCGGTCTGAACCAGCGCAGCCGAATCGGTCCCGGGAAAGATATCCTCGATGCCCCGTTGCAGGGCCAGGTCTCCCGGGGCCCAGACGTCGATGCGCTTGAGGGACGACATGAGGTAGATCGCCGCGCTCCAGGGCCCGATGCCCGGTTGCACGCACAATGCCGCGATGGCGTCCTCGTCGCTCATCCGCGCAAGCCCGGCGATGGACAACCGGCGCTCCACCACCGCCCGGGACAACTCATGACAGTAGCGGGCCTTCTGCCGGCTCAAGCCCAATGCCCGGAGGCCATCGGGGCCGGCCCCGTGCACCCGCCGCGCGGACATCCCTCCCAACGATTGGCTGACCCGACGAAACAGGGTCCGTGCCGCAGCAACGGAGATCTGCTGTTCTAGGATGATGCGAAACATCGATTCGATCCCGGCACTGCGACACCAGAATCCGGGCATGCCCCAGCGGTTCAGGATCTCGCCAAGTTCGGGATGCTGTGCCGCCAACTCCGTCGCGTAGCGAGGAAAGCTGCGCGCGTTGAGGGCGCCGAAGGGCTGCGAATTCACTCGAGGCGCGCTCGATTCATCCGGCCCGCGTGGAAGCGGGCCGTTCCCATGCCCCTCGACGCGCAATCAGGACGGCGTCTGGGTCTGGAGATAGGCCTGCTCGGAAATGGCCTGCCAGGGCTGCGACACGGCCATGAACTCCTGACACGATGCCCAGACTCTTGCGAAAACCGGATCGTCGACGGCCAGTTCATCGATCACCGTGCGGCTCAATGCCTTCAGCCCCGAAAGGACATCGTCGGGAAACTTGCGAAGCTCCACGTTCTCATCCGACTGCAATTGTGCAAGCGACGTTGCGTTGCGGGCCATGAATTCGGAAACCATGTCCAGGGTCGTGGCCTGGCAAGCCACGCGGACGATTGCCTGCAGATCCTCGGGCAGGGAATCCCAAGCATCGCGGTTGATGATGCACTCCAGCGTGGGTCCCGGCTCCTGCCAGCCGGGATAGTAGTAGTAGCGGGCCGCCTGGTGCAGGCCGATCGCCACGTCATTGTAGGGACTCACCCACTCCGTCGCGTCGATGCTGCCAGTCTGCAGGGCAGTGAAAATCTCCGACAGCGGCAGATTGACCGGTGTGCCTCCGGCGCGCCTCAGCACCTCGCCCCCGATGCCTGGAATACGCATCTTCAGCCCGTTGAGATCGGCCATGCTGTCGATGGGCCGGTTGAACCACCCGCCCATCTGAACGCCGGTGTTGCCGGCGGGAAACGGCATCAGGTTGAACGGATCATAGACCTCGCGCCAGAGGTCCAGGCCGCCGCCGTAGTACAGCCAGGCATTCTGCTCGTGGGCGTTCAAGCCGAACGGAATCGTTGCAAAAAATTGCGCCGCCTCGGATTTGCCGCGCCAATAGTAGGCCGCGCCGTGACCCATTTCGGCCGATCCCTGGGATACGGCGTCGAAAACCTCGAATGCGGGAACCAGTTCGCCGGCGGCGTAAATGGTGATTTCAATACGGCCCGCGCTCATTTCCTGGATATAGCGAGCGAGCGTATTGACGCCTGTACCCAGACCCGGGAAGTTCGGCAGCCAGGTGGTGACCAGCTTCCAGGAAAACCGTTCCGTGGAGGTCGAAGCGCCCTGTTGCTGGGTCTGCGGGGTGCAGGCTGCCAGCGCAGCGCCCCCTCCGAGTCCGCCGATAAACTCACGTCGTTTCATAGCTTTTCTCTCCCGAGAGGCCGTACCCGCTCAGCCGCAGACCTCCGTACGACTGTCACCCTTCGTCATGGTTGCCCGGCACCGAAAGTTATGCGCCGTGGACGATGCCCGTGGCGATGCCGAGTTCTTCGGTTACCCCGTAAAAGTCTACTACAGGCCGTCCGCCGACGCCTGCGCGGTAGGCCGCAGCCGCGGCGATCCAGGTCTGCAGTTCCATGAAGCCGATGCCGCCCTCCTCGACCACCTGCTGCTGATCCCAGTCGTCGAACGCGTCCAGGTCGTTGGCCGTCAGAAGATCGAGGAAGCGCTGGTCGATTTGCGGATTGAGCCGCATCTGCTTCGGCGTGCGGACTCCCTCGATGATCATCCTGGCGCCCTCGTGGTGCATGACCTCCAGGCGCTCGAGCCACTCGGGCTCGCTGAGGGAATCGGAATTGGAACCGCCCGACAACTGCCATGCCGTCACGGGGTCTTCGCCCGTGCCGAAATCCGGGTAGTAGCGCGTGGGATGATGCGACATGCCCCCGGAAGCCAGGAAGAGCACGCGGCGGCCTAGCGTTGCGGCAAATTGCCCGATCGCCTCCCCCAGCAGCCGGGCGCGCCTGAACGGCACGAACGGCTCGGTGACGCAGTTGATGAAGACCGGGATCGTCGGGTAGCGGTCGAGCCCGCCCAAGACGCGCGTCAGCGTCTGGGAAAAGGCGTGGTCCACGGTCATGTCGCAGGAGACGGCCGGGTCCAGTCCCGATTGCCGAAGCGCTCGCACGCAAGCCAATGCCGTATCGCCCGGCACGTCCAGCGGTCCCTCAAACCCACCGATATCCGCGGCGGCTTGCGCAGCCGCACCGACGCAGAACGCCGGCATCAGCTTCATGAAGAACCCGTTGAAGTGGTCGGAACCAAACGCGAATACCAGTTCCGGACCGAAAGCCCGCAACGCAGCCCGTCGCTCGCGGTAGACCTGTTCGATCTCGTCCCACCGCGCGGGCTTGCGCGCATAGCAGTAGTTCAATGGGCTGTGGGAGGCACACAGTAGCGCCCCTTTCAACCTGGTGTCCTGTCCCATGATTTCCTGCCTGTTCAGTGCGAGTCCGAGGCGCCGTACACGGCACGGGCCGGTCTTGCGCAAAGTCCACCTCGGCGGCTCTTGTAACCGGCTTTCGGCCAATCTGCTACTGTAGCGCGCGCGGAGCGATCATCCCATGAAATTCGGTTCAATTTTTCTCGACGGCCGGGAAACCGTGATCGTTCGATCGGCCCTTCACTGTGCGGTGACCCTGGAGGCACTGTATGCCCATGCCGGGTTCGGCGACGCGCCAACGACTGTCCAGGCGCTGATTGCCGGCGGCGAGACTGAACTGGCCCGGGCGCGCCGGGCTGCGCGCAACGCGCAAGACCTTCAGTCGCTCGGTACGCGCGACGTGGACTGGCTGCCCGTGCAGCCGCACGCGAGCAAGATTTTCGGTGTCGCCTTCAATAACCGGGCGCTGATGCGCACAGCGCACAAGGACCCCGGGGTACCCAATTTCTTCCTCAAGCCCCCCTCCTCCCTCCAGGGACACGGCAAGCCCATCGAGATACGGGACTACTACGGCGCGACCATTCCCGAATGCGAACTGGCCGCGGTGATCGGCAGGCGCGGCAAGGACGTGGCCGCTTCGGAGGCGCTCGACCACGTCTTCGGGTACACCATCATGAACGACGTCACCTCCCACGAGATGAAGTTCGGCATGGACAGCGTCGCGGTGACGCGCCCTCCGGAGATCTGGTCCCCATACATGTCCGCATGGAGGAACAGCCATGGCGAGGACGACCGTGATCTCTATTTCGTCTACCACGCCCGCTCCAAGGGCGCCGACACCTTCGGACCCTGCGGCCCGTGGCTGACCACGGCGGATGAAGTCCCGGATCCCAATTCGCTTGAGATCAGGGCCTGGGTCGACGGCGAGCAGTTTGCCGTCGACAGTACGTCAAGCTACCGGTTCACGATCCAGGAGGTCATCGCCGAGGCGAGCCGTTTCTTCACCCTTGAACCGGGCGACCTGTTCAGTTTCGGAACGACGGCGAAGGGCGTTGGCCGGTTCCCCCACGCGCACCGTAACGTGGATCTGTCCAAACGCACCGGCACCATCGAGATCGAGATCGAGGGACTGGGTCGGCTGGCGAATCCCGTGATCCACGTCACCTCGCAAGACGGACCGTAGCTAGAACCGCGCATTCACAGGATACCCGGAACTCCTCCGGGCGGATTATCAGGGGCCGGGGCGGTGACTTGAGACCGGGCCGGGGCGGTGACTTGAGACCGGGCCGGGGCGGTGACTTGAGACCGCGGTCAGTGCCTCGGTTCGGGCTTGAGCGCCAGCTCCCAATGCGAGTAGATCGGCAATCGGCTCGCCAGTGCGATCAGCACGGCGATGAAACCCGCCGCCATTCCGACCGAGACGCCGATGTCCACCCAACTGCTGAACGGCGTGTCGTCCGGCGAGAACACCGGCACGACGGTCAGGTACTTGTACAGCCAGATGCCCAGGTTGATCCCGAGCGCAAGGATGCCCAGGGTCCACATGGACCGCTTGACGAAGGCGAAGATGAACGACACGAAGGGGATGAAGAAGCAGCAGAACATCATGGTCCAGAAATACGGCGCGTAATGCCCGTACATCTGCCGCCACAACACGTCGGTCTCGTGGGACAGGTTGCCGAACCACGTCACGAAGAACTGCGCCCAGAAGAAATACAGCCACATGAGGGTAAAGCCGGTGACGACCATCCCGAGGCTCTTGATCTGATCCATCCCGAAGGGCGAGTCGGCGGACTTCGGTCCCCCGAGCAGGGCCGGGAAGACGATCAGCGCGGCGGTGCCGGCAAAGATGTTGCCGAACCAGAACAGGATCGGGAATACCGTGCTGTGCCAGTGGGCAATCAGCATCATGCCGAAGTCCCACGCAAAGAACGTGTTGCAGATGATGTAACCCAGCAGGATCCAGGGCGACAGCATGTAGAGCTCGGACTCGACCTTGCGGTGATCGGCGCTGCCCGCTTCGGTCCCGGCCAGGTCCGGCCGCAGCCCCTTGAGCGCGTAGAAGACGGACAGCCCGTAGAACAACCCGAGACCGAACAGGTTCCTGATCAGCAGGAAGTTGCCGTTGAGCCAGGGACTCAGGTGCTCGTCCGGCGACGGATTCAGCCAGTAGAACAGTTCGTCGCGCCCATATACGTATATCAGGAGGAATCCGACCACGGCGAACGGCAGAAACGCCAGGGTGCTCAGTTCAGCGAGCCGGTAGAAGGGCTTCGACCACTGGGCCTTTACCAGGCGCGTCATGGCGCAGAACACGACCCCTGTCTGGCTGATGCCCATCAGGAACAGGAAGGACGCGGTCAACAGGCCGATATCGGGTTGCGAGCCATTGCTGGCGCCGAGGACGAGGCTTGCGATGCCGACCACAAAGAGGGCGGCGAACGCCCAGAACGCCCATCGGGGAGCCAGCGTGGTGCGGGTTGTGGAAGCCATCTGAGTCGAGTCCCCGTGCTATTGCGAGCCAAACGCCGAGCGCATGTAATTGACAACGTGCCAGCGCTCTTCAACGCTGAGGGCGTCGCGGTAGTAGGGCATCGTCACTCGCCCGCGGGTAATGGTGAAGAACAACTGCCCGTCGGCCTGGTCCTGGGTGTAGGCGTCGTTCATGTCCACTGGCGCCGTTGCAAGCAGCAAACCCACCGGGCCGGTGCCGGTGCCGTCCGCGCCGTGGCAAACCAGGCAGTTGATCGTGAAGAGATACTCGCCGAGAGCCACGGATTCGGGCGTCGCAGGCACTGGGTTTTCCAACAATACGGCAGCGTCCTTGGCTTCGAACATGCCGGCTTCGGTGACCGGCGCAGGCAGGGTTTCGCCGCCTTTCACGGGCACGCCGCTGGAATCCATCGGTGCTTCTGACTCCTGCGGCTTGGCCGACGGCTGATCAACCATGTCCTTGTCCCATGGAAACGCCCATGAGACCGCTGTCAGGCCCAGCAGTACCGGGGCAACCACCGCAAAGCGCAATCGTTTCAGCAAAACCGGGACAACGACCGCAAGGCTCAATCGCTTCATGGATGTCACGCCGTAACCTCCCGGACTTCCTCGGCGCCGGCACCGCGCAGGATCGCCGCCGCCTTTTCGAACACACCCTGGTCCTCGCAGGGAATCGCCACGGCGAACTTGTCCACGGCGGCCTCCGGAACGTAGATCCGTTCACGAAAAGCCGGGAACCGGGCACTGATGAGGAAACCAAGGACCGTGGCCAGGATACCGAAGAGAATCGTCATCTCGTAAGTGATGATCAGGAACGGCGGCCAGGTGATGATCGGCCGCCCTCCGGTGGGATGCAGGTAAAGCACCGCGGTGCCGGCGGCCAGTGTGAAGCCGCCGATGCCACCGAACAACGCGCCGAAAAACGTGAAGCGCTTGATCACGGATTTCTTCTCGCCCAGCACTTCCTCGGCCGTCTCCAGCGGGATCGGCGAGATCACCGAAGGCTGACCGAACCCGCTGCCCTTCAACTCTCCCGCGGCGGCGAGCGCTTCGGAAGGTGTCTCGAACAGACCTAGTGCGTGGGTTGCCATTCGGGCTCTCCGGAAGTGCGGGTGGGTTCGGGCTCAGGTTCGGGCAGCGTCTCCTTGACTTCGTAGATGGATACGCTCGGGAAGATCTTCACGAAGATCAGGAACAGCGTGATGAACATCGCGACCGAGCCGACGAGAATCGAAAGTTCGACCAGGCTGGGTACGTAGAGCCCCCAGGCGTCCGGCAGGTACTGCCGCGACAGCGACGTGCCGACGATCAGGAATCGCTCGGTGTACATGCCGATGTTGATCAGGATGGACAGGACCAGCATCGGGACGAACGACGTTCTGAACCGCCTGGAGATCATCAGCAGGGGCGCCACGGCGCAGAACAGGATCATCTCCCAGTACAGCGGCGCGTAGTAACCGAACAGCCGGTACCGAATCGCCTCGCCCTCCGTGGACGTACCGCTGTACCAGCCCGTGAAGATCTCCACGATGTTGATATAGGTCCAGATGAGCGAAAGAACCAGGAGCAGCTTCCCGAGGTTATCGAAATGTATTTTAGTAATATACTGCTCAAAGTTCATGTACTTTCTTAAGAAGTACATCACCGTCACGATACCGGCAGTGCCCGAATAGATGGCGCCCACGACGAAATACGGTGCGAAGATGGTCTGGTGCAGTGCCGGCACGATGGACAGCGCGAAGTCCCAGGACACGATGCTGTGCACCGAGACCGCCAGCGGGATGATCAGTACCGCCAGGAACGTGTAGGCCCACCGCAGCCGGTGCCATTCCAGGTCGGTACCGCGCCAGCCAAGGGACAGCAGCACGTACATGTGATGACGCCAGCCCGTGGTCTGGTCCCTGACCGCGGCGAAATCCGGGATGGAACCCATGTAGATAAAGATGGAGCTGCCCGTCAGGTACGTGGTGATCGCCATCACGTCGAACATCAGCGGCGAACGGAAATTCGGCCACATCTCCATCTGATTGGGATACGGCACGGCCCAGTGAATGAACCAGGGCCTGCCAACGTGCACCATCACCATCATGGCCGCCACGCACAGCGAGAACAGCGTCATGGCCTCCGCGCTGCGGTACATGGCCTTGCGCCATTCGCTGTTGGTGATGTGCAGCACGCACGAGAGCAGCGTGCCGGAGTGGCTCAGGCCGATCCAGAAGATGAAGCTGGCCAGGTACGTGCCCCACACCGAGGGATGGTTGACGCCGGCCGCGCCGATTCCGTAGTAGAGCTGATAGAACCACGGGAAGAAGAAGCAGGCCAGCATGACAGTGACCGAACACGCCAGCGTGATGTAGTACTTCGACCCGGTCTTTACCAGGGAGCGAACGACGTCCCGGTTGACGTCGGCGTAGCTCAGTTCCTGTGGCCTTGCGTCAGACGGCATCGGTTGCAACCTTCTTGAGGTAGACGACCGAAGGCGCCGTGTTCAGATCTCCCAGAACATGGTAGGCCCGCTCGTCGTTCATGAGCTGGGAAACCCGGCTGTCCGGATCCTTCTGATCCCCGAACACCAGTGCCTCGGTCGGGCAGGTCTGCACGCAGGCCGGCTGCACCTCGCCATCCTGTACGCGCCGGGCTTCGTCCTTGGCGACATCCTTGGCCTGGCGGATGCGCTGGATGCAGAACGAGCACTTCTCCATCACGCCCTTTTCCCGCACCGATACGTCGGGATTCAACTGCTGTTCCAGCGGTGCGTCCCAATGATGGTTGTTGTAGTTGAAGTAACGGACTTCGTAGGGGCAGTACACGGCACACGAGCGGGTACCGATGCAGCGATTGTAGACCTGAGCGTTGAGACCGTCCTGGTTGTGATAGGTCGCACTCACCGGGCAAACCGTTTCGCACGGCGCCGCATCGCAATGCTGGCAGAGCATCGGGATGAAGTGCAGCTTGACGTCCGGAAACTCGCCTTCCCAGTAGCGCTCGATGCGAATCCACTGCATTTCCCGGCCACGGGAGAGCGCGTCCTCGCCCACGATGGGGATATTATTCTCGGCCTGGCAGGCGGTGACGCAGGCGCCGCAACCGGTGCAGCGGTCCAGGTCCACCGTCATGGTCCAGTGATAGTCGAACTCGTCGTAGTAGCCGGGCTGGCGGTACTCCCGCCAACTGGCCATAAAGTCTTCGATGAAGCTCATGCCGGTTCCACCGTGATTGGAATACTGCGCAGGTTGGTGCTCGCGTGCTCTTCTGCTGCCGTGGCCGTGGTCTGGATGATCCCGCGCCCGAGATCCCGCGAAAGGCCGCTGGTACGCACGAGGTTGGCGCGCCGGCCGGTGGGATTGAGCCTGACGCGGGTCGCGTTCCAGGCCAGGCTGCCGGTCTCGGGCTCCATCTGTGACGACAGGATCTCGATGGGATTGGCGCCGCGGCCGCTGGCGTATCGGCCGTACTCGCGGTGTCCCTGCCCAACCGGCATCGCCACCACGTTGGGCATGATCGCCGGGAACGTCAGCACCGGCACGGAAAGGGTGCCTTCGGGCGACTCGACCTCCACGAGATCGCCGTCCCGCAGGCCCAGTTCCTGCGCGGTTGTCGGGTTGACTTCAAGCCAGGAGCCGTAAACGACGCTGGTCAGGGGGTCTGGCAGTTCCTGCATCCACGGCAGGTTGGCCCCGCTGCCGTCATGCATGGTGGCGGAGACATAGGGCTGCAGAATGAAGGGATAGGCGTCGCTCGATCCGGAGAACTCGGGCGCATCCACGCCGATGCTCTCGATCACGCTCGCATCCACCGTCACGGCCTCGGGCTCGGCGCGGGTATTCTCGCCCCACACGCCCGCTCGCAAGACCGAATCCCAGAACGCGTCGAAGTCGTCCGGCATCCAGCCCGCCGGGTCCGGGTCCGTCGCCACGGCGCCTTCTGCGGGTGCGACCTGGGCCGCGGCAACTTCGGCATCCGCAGGAGCATCCGCCGCGTCCCCGGCAACGTCGGCGTCATCGCCGGTGACCGTCTCCGTCGCTGCCGCGACGGCGCCTTCCGGGGATTCCTGTGCGGCCGCCTCCACGGTCTCGGCCGCAATCGTTTCCGGCGCGTCTGCCGCTTCAGCCGCGCCATCGCGCTCGTAAATCGCCCGCCACTGTTCCCGCAGGTACTCTTCCGTCGAGGCGGCTGTGAGTCCGCCGTCCGGATTAACCGCCGCGGCAACTGCCAGCAGCGTATCGCCGGTATCGCGGGTGTCGTAGAGCGGCGAGACCACGGGCTGGGAGATGGCTCCGGCCCGGAAACCCACACCCGGCTCGGGGAAGTCATCGCCCCAGCTCTCAAGATAGGTATGGCTCGGGAGAATCAGATCGGCCATGGCCGTGGTTTCGTCCATGAAACTCGACAGGCTGACGATGAGCGGGATTGCGCCCAGCGCTTCCCTGATGCCGGCGGCCTCGGGCATCGTGAACACCGGATTGGCCTGATTGACGATCAGCACCTGGATCCGGCCTTCCCGGGCATCCTCTGCCAACTGGAGCATCGACCGATAGCTGGCATGATGGGCCGCCGCGCCCTGCCCCGCCACGGGCTCCGGATTGAAGATCATTCCGCCCTCGATACCGAGGTTTCCTGCCAGATAGTTGAGCGCGGTAATGGCTGTCAGCGCATCGACGCCGTTGCTGTGGCGGGCGGCGCCATCACCCCCGATAGCCAGGCTTGGCCCGGTCTCGGCAAAGGTGTCGGCCAGGCGCGTGATGGTCTCCGCAGCCACGCCGGTCTGTTCGGCGACGGCATCGGCTGAATAAGGCGCCAGCGCCGCCGTCCAGGCGTCGGCATCGTCGCCCTGATACGCACCCTGGCCCACGATCCGGTTGGCCATCGCCAGGGCGATGATGCCTTCGGTACCCGGATTGGCGGCAATCCATTCATCCGCCGCCGCGCCGCTCAGCGTCATCCGCGGTTCGATCTGCACGAACCGGCCCCGATGATCGTCACGGCCCTGGCGGCTCTGCCCGAACCCCAGGCCATGGTGCACCGGCGACAGCCAGCTACCCAGGTAGTCGGCGCCGAAGGAGACGAGGTAATCCGTATTGCCCAGATCGAAATAGGGAAGCTGGGAAGCCCCGAACAGGCGGTTCATCGCCGCCAGCAGCGGGTGCGGGTGATCGTAGTCGTAGTAGACCAGCCGGTCGGAACCGACCTGGGCCATGAACTGCTCGAACAGCCCGTGCATGTGACCGCGCTGGCCTTCGCTGAGAAGACATACGGCGCCGCCCTGGCCGCTGGAATTCAGCTCGCTCAGGCGCCCGGACAATTGCGCCAGGCCCTCGGTCCAGGTCAGCGGCAGCCAGTCGCCGGATTCGCGCTCACCGGTCAGCCGCAGCGGCGTGGTGACGCGATCGGGGTTATAGAGCACCTGCAACCCTGCCTGGCCCCTGGCGCACAGCCGCCCCTGACTGACCGGGTGACTCGGATTGCCCTCGATCTTCTTGGCGCGGCCCTCCCGGGTACGCACGGTGATGCCGCAGCCCGCCGAGCACATGGAGCAGACGGTGTTGTACCAGGTGGCGATACCGGGACTGAAATCCTCGGGCGGAGTCGGATAGGGAACCAGGTTCTCCACCGGGTGCTTGATCGCCTCACGCAGCATGAACCCGGCGCCGGTACCCACGCCGCCGGCGCCAACCAGTTTCAGGAAGTCTCTGCGGTCAATGCTGGCCATCTGGATACCCTTGTCCCCGGTTCACTTGTGGCAGGTCAGGCAATCAAGCCCGAACTCCACCTGGTGGTCCTTGTGGCAGGTCAGGCACAAGCCCATTTCCACCGGCGCCTCCCTTGAGACCACATCCATCGTTTCCACGGGGCCATGACACTCCTGGCATTCCAACCCGGCGGCCACATGACGGTTATGCGGGAAATGGACGAAATCGGGCAGGTCGTGGACCTTCACCCAGGGGATCGGCTCCTGGTTCTCCCAGTACTCCATCACCAGCCTGATCTGCGGGCGGTCCGGCACAACCAACTGGTGGCAGCCGACGCACTTGTTGACGCTGGGAACGCCGGCCGATGCCGATCGCCGCGCATTCGTATGGCAGTAGAGGCAGTCGATCTGGTAGAGCCCGGCGTGAATCTGGTGACTGAAATTGATCGGCTGCACCGGCGCCGTGCCCGGCACGAACGTCCGGTTGAGCCAGTAGCCGAACAGCAGGCCGACGAATGCGACGCCGACGATCATGGCCGTCGGCCGAAGCAGTTTCAGGGTGGGTACGAGTGAAATACCCATCTATCCGTTACTCCCCTGGTCGGCCATGGCGACCAGATCCACCAGCTTGCGGTCGCGCCCGTTGGCGGCGCCGTTGCTGACCAGGCCGACGGATCCGCCGAAGCGCTCGCCGAACTCGTGTATGAGCTTCGCCAGATCGCGATTTTGGGTAGCCCGCTGGTAGGTCTCGGCCATCTGGTGAAATGACTGATAGAAAAAGAGGTTCATGTCGTCAATTGTGGTGTCCTTGGCCCAGAGATCGATTGCCGCCATGGTCCGGTGCTCGGAGTCCCACAGCGACAACATCATCGACTGGCACGGTGTCGGACCATCCGACTGCGCCTCCGAAGCCTCCCAGGCGATCGCCGTGGGGACGTTGTCCCTGTCGAGATCGACGGTCAGCCTTATTTCCGCGGTTCTTGACATCAACCCATGCTCTTGTTTCGATGGAGCCCCGCCCCTAACGGACGCGCTCCAAAATGCTCGACTTCCTCATCGTCGCCGTGATGATCGGTATCATGGTCAGTCTCGGCGGCGGACTGTACTTCCTGGTGCGCGACCGCGGCACGACCCGGCGCACTGTCCAGTCGCTCAGCATTCGCGTCGCGCTGGCCATCGCCCTGCTGGTGCTGCTGGCATACGGATTCGTCACTCGATTCATCGTACCGGGCGCCTAGAACCAGTAAACGAACGTAAACAGAAACAGCCAGACCACATCAACAAAGTGCCAGTACCAACTGGCCGCTTCGAATGCGAAGTGGTTTTCCGGTGTGAAGTGCCCCCGGAATATCCGGAGCAGCATGACTGCCAGCATCGTCGCGCCCAGCGTGACGTGGGCGCCGTGGAATCCGGTCAGCATGAAGAAGGTTGAGCCGTAAATCCCCGCGGACAGGTTCAGGCCGAGATCGGAATAGGCGTGCACGTACTCCACGCCCTGCAGGACCAGGAAGACGAAGCCCAGGGCCACCGTCAGCCCCAGCCACGCTTGCAGCGCGCCGCGCTGATTCTTCTTCAGGGCCCAGTGGGCGAACGTCACGGTGACACTGCTGGTGACGAGGATGACCGTATTGATGAAGGGCAGTCCCCAGGCCGCCATCGCCTCCGTGGCGGTACCCCCGGGTGTCATGAAGAGTGGCCAGGTTTCGGCGAAATCGGGCCACAGGAAGAGGTGCGTTTCCAGCTTGTCGCCGGCACCCGCGAGCCAGGGCACGGAGATGAGACGGGCATAGAACAGCGCTCCGAAGAACGCCGCGAAGAACATCACCTCCGAGACGATGAACCACATCATGGCCTGGCGGTACGACTGGTCCATCAGGCCGCTGACCAGTCCCTGCAGCGACTCCTTGATGACCGCCCCGAACCAGCCGATCATCATGCAGGCGATGGCGGCGAGTCCGACATAGAATATGATCGCGCCATAGGTGCCCGTGGCCGTCAGCACCTTGTCCGTGCTCTGCTGGATGAACGTTGCCGCGCCGAAGGCGGTGATGAACAGCGCGATCGAGCCCACGATGGGCCAGACGCTGGTGTGCGGAACGTAATAGCGCGGAGTGCCGTTCGTGTCGTGGGAGTCGCTCATAGGACAGAGTGCTCCGAGTGATCCATCGGCGGCGCCCCCGGGGGCTCTTCAGCCGAGACCGATGATTGTTTCGTGTCCGTTGACACCGGGTACATCGTGTACGAGAGCGTGAGCGTGCCGATATCCGACGGCAGGTCTTCGCCGACGTAGAAATACACCGGCATATCCAATTCCTCGCCGGGCTCCAGGTGCTGCTGGGTGAAGCAGAAGCATTCGACCTTGTGCAGGTAGCGGGCGGCGTAACCCGGGGTCACGCTCGGCACGGCCTGGCCGGTAGCGATTCGATTGGCGAAATTGCGAGCGTAGTACATGGTTTCGGTGACCTCCCCGAGCCGCACGCGCAGTCGGCTTTCGGTCGGTCTGAATTCCCAGGGCATTCCCCGGCTTACATGGGAGATGAACTGAACGGTGACCTCGCGTTCGATCGACTCCGACGCCGACTGAGATGCGGTTGCGGCAACCGGCACACTGGTCGCGGCCTGACCTGACGTCTTGCCGTTCAGGCCCGTGATCTCGCAAAAGATGTTGTACAGGGGCACCAGCGCGAAGGCGAATCCGAACATGCCCACGGCGACGACGGCGAGCAGCGCCGTGTGCTTGCGAAGCCGTGCCTGCCGATCTGACTGCCGACCGCTCACGCTGCCGCTCCTGCAACGGTCTCGACAATACACGCTGTCATGGCGCCGATTCCCATTCGCTAGTCCACCTGGGGCGGCTTGTGGAATGAGTGCAGGGGCGCCGGTGACGGCAGTGTCCATTCGAGCCCCTCGGCGCCGTCCCATACCTGGCCGGTGGCCTTGCCGGTACCGCCCCGGATCGCGTCCACGACGATGTACAGGAACAGGAACTGGGTCAGGCCCAGAATCCCCGCACCGACGCTGGAGAACAGGTTCAGATCGGCATACGGCAGCGCATAGTCCACGATCCGCCGCGGCATGCCGGCCAGGCCAACGAAGTGCATCGGGAAAAACGTCAGGTTCAGACCGATGACCGCCGCCCAGAAGTGAATCTTGCCCAGCTGCTCGTCGTACATGTTGCCGGTCCACTTGGGCAGCCAGTAGTAGACCGCCCCCATCGTCGCGAAGATGGCGCCCGGGTAGAGCACGTAGTGCAGGTGCGCAACGACGAAGAAGGTGTCATGGTACTGGAAGTCCACCGGGGCGATGGCCAGCATCAGCCCGGATAACCCGCCGATGGTGAACATGACCACAAAACCCAGGGCGAACAGCATGGGCGTCTCGAATGTCATCGAGCCCCGCCACATGGTGGCCACCCAGTTGAAGACCTTCACCCCGGTGGGCACGGCGATCAGCATGGTCATGTACATGAAGAACAGCTCGGCCACCAGCGGCATGCCCGTGGTGAACATGTGGTGTCCCCACACGACGAACGACAGGATCGCGATGGACGCGGTGGCATAGACCATCGAGTGATAGCCGAACAGTTTCTTGCGGGCAAAGGTGGGGATGATCTGGGAGGCGACGCCGAAGCCCGGCAGGATCATGATGTAGACCTCGGGGTGCCCGAAGAACCAGAACACGTGCTGGAACATGACCGGGTCGCCGCCGCCGGCTGCGGAGAAGAAGCTGGTGCCGAAGTGCCGGTCGGTGAGCATCATGGTGACCGCGCCGGCCAGAACCGGCATCACCATGATCAACAGGAAGGCGGTGATCAGCCAGGTCCACACGAACAGGGGCATCTTCATCAGCGTCATGCCCGGTGCGCGCAGGTTGAAGATCGTGACGATGATGTTGATGGCGCCGAGGATCGACGAAATACCCATCAGGTGCACGCCGAAGATCAGGTAGTCGGTACTCGGCGGGCCGTAGGTGGTGGACAGCGGCGCGTACAGCGTCCAGCCGAAATTCGGCGCCCCGCCCTGCATGAAGAGCGAGGACAGCAGCATGAAGAAGGCGAACGGCAGGATCCAGAAGCTGAAGTTGTTGAGCCTCGGCAGCGCCATGTCCGGGGCGCCGATCATCAGGGGAACCATCCAGTTCGCAAGCCCCACGAAGGCCGGCATCACTGCGCCGAACACCATGACCAGGCCGTGCAGGGTCACCATCTGGTTGTAGAAATCGGCGCCGACAAACTGCAGCCCCGGCTGCGCCAGCTCCAGGCGGAACACCATGGCCATGGCGCCGCCGACGATGAACATCGCGAAGCTCAGGCACAGGTAGAGCGTGCCGATTTCCTTGTGGTTGGTGGTGAGAATCCAGCGCAGGATCCAGGCGATCAGAGGATGTCTTGCCGGGGGTATGGTGTCTGCGTGGGCAATCATGGTCGACAACCTAGCGGGAATTGAAGATGGTCAGCGGCTGGACGAGGTCGCCCATGTCGTTACCGAAGGCGTTGCGCTCGTAGGTGATGACCGCGGCGATATCCAGGTCCGACAATTGCGGCGCCCAGGACTGCATTTCGGTGTCGACCACGCCGTTCAGGACACGATCGATATGAACATCCACGGGTCCGGTCGAGATCGGGCTGCCGGCCTGAGGAGGATACGTGATGCCCTGGCCGGAACCGTCCGGCTGATGGCAGGTGGCGCAGTGCTGCAGGTAGACCGCCTCGCCCATGGGCATCAGTTCTTCCATGGACCAGTCGCGGCTGCGTGCCGCCACGGCGGCCTCGCCCGCCAACTCCATGGCGACTCTCTGATCCTCGATCCAGGTATTGAACTCTTCCGCCGGGATCACCTCCACCACCACCGGCATGTAGGCGTGGTTCATGCCGCAAAGTTCGGTGCACTGGCCGCGATAGATGCCGGGCACGTCCACCAGCGTCCAGGCTTCATTGATGAACCCGGGGATCGCGTCCTGCTTCACGGCGAAATCCGGCACCCACCACGAGTGGATCACGTCATCGGAACTCATCAGGAAGCGGACCTTGAGCCCGGTCGGAATCACCAGCGGATTGTCCACCTCCAGCAGGTAGTTCTCACCCTTCTCTTCCTCGTTGTTGATCTGCTCCAGGGGCGTTGCGAGATTGCTGTAGTAGCCGATACCGGTATCGACGTACTGATAGTGCCACTTCCACTGGGAGCCGGTGATCAGGATGGTCACGTCCGCGTCGCTGTTGTCCTCGATTTCGCGCAGCATGAGCGTCGCGGGCACCGCCATACCGATCAGGATCAGCGTCGGGATCAGGGTCCAGATCACCTCCACCTTGGTGCTCTCGTGGAAGTTGGCCGGCACCGGGTGCCTGGACCGCCGGTGCGCGAAGATCGTGTAGAACATGGCGCCGAAGACAAGGATGCCGACGGCGAGGCAGATGAACAGGCTCACGTGGTGGAGCGTCTGGATGCGCTGGCTGAGATCGGTGACGCCTTCGCGCATGTCCCAGCCCTGCGCAAGGACGCTGTGGGGAAGGACGAGAAAGAGGCTTGCAAGGAGTCCGCGGGACATACAGGCGGGGAGCCGTGTCAGCGCTCCGATGCCGTCAAGAGCGCGGGCAATGCGGCGACGTACCCTCACGGACACATGCCCATGAGTTTGCCCGTTTGTACACGAAACAAGATGCTTGCGAAGATCACAGGTTAGGGACGTTTCCTTGTCGTTATCTCTGGTTTGCAATGACTCTCGCGCGCCGTAGCATAGGGCAAGACGCCATCAAGTTCAAAGTAAATCTTGCGGGGTGCGCTAGCGGCTCAACTGGGCCACGGTTCGGAGCTGTCGGATGCCGTCCCAATCGCGGTAACGAATCGCCTCCGAGTGCTCGACATGACCGTTCCAGTCACCGTGTTCGGCCAGCAAAAAGGCGTCGCCGTCGACCTTGGCCTGGACCGGCACACCGTCCCAATCCACAAAATCGATGCTGGGGCTTGTATGACGATGCCACTTCCTGGCATCCACCGGAATCTGCACGAACTCGCCGTTGACGATCCAGGTCGTCCATTGCACGTTGTTCCACGCGCGGAACTCCGCCGTGCCCTGCATCCAGGCTTCATTGACAGGACCGGTATTCACGTTCGTCGTCAGTTCGAATGCCAGCCTCGCTGCGCCAACGGTTGCCAACATGGCCAACAATAGTCCCACCACAGCCTTGCGCATCGCTTGCTCCATTCAGTTCCCGGCGCGTATTCCACCAGAATGAAGCTCCGGCGTCCATATCTGGAGCGCGGTTGCGGCGAACGGCGCGGTTCAACAGTAAGTCTTGCGCACGAAAGCTCACAAAACGCTTTCAGTTTTCCTTGCCCGCCACCAAAGAACGGCGCCGATCACACCGAGTACAAGGGCGAACGAGTACCACTGAATGGCATAACCGATATTCCGCTCCGGCGACATCATCCGTGGCTGCCAGACGCGAACATACCCGTCGGCCGCGTCAGGCGAGAGCAATAGTTGATAGGGCACGATCGGGTTTGCCAGGCGCGCTTCGATATCCGCAAAGGTGGGAAACAGGAAAACCCGTGGCCAGCCGCCCGCTGCGGCTTCCGAATCGTCGAAGGTCAGACCGGGGCGCGGCAGCGCATCGATCCTCGCCCGAATCACGCGAACCGATTCGCCGACGTCCACCTCGGGCAGGCCGCGGCGCTCCGGGTCCGCCGGAACCCAACCGCGGTTCACCAGCATCCATGGCTCGTTTTCCGCCCACCTGAAGGGCGTCAGCACGTGATAACCGGCGCGCCCTTCGTGAGTCATGCTGTCGAGCAGGACCTGCCGCGAAGACAGGTACTGTCCGCGAAGCTCGAGCCAGCGGTAGCGGAATTGCTCGAAGTCCTCCGCGCCGACGGGAACCGTCAGGGCCGGGTTCTCGCCCGCCTGCGCGAACGCTTCAAAGATCGCTGCGCGCTGATCGGCCCGCCACAGTTGCCACGTACCCAGCGACAGGAAAAGCGCCAGCGCAAGCGTGAACGCAACGAGGAGAAACCCGTTTACCCGCATATGGAATCTCGCAACAAGGCACAATCGACGCCAAGTCGATATATTAAGCGGAATGAAGAACATGAAATACAAATGCGCCCTGAGCGTCCTGGGACTGGTTGTTCTCCAGGCATGCACGCCTCAGGACCAGGAATCGGGTCTGGAGGCGCCGGGCAGCGCGGCGGACAATGCAGCGCCCCCGAACATCCTGCTGATCGTGGCCGACGATCTCGGGTTCACGGACATCGGCGCATTCGGCGGCGAGATCTCCACGCCCAACCTGGACCGGCTCGCCCATGGAGGACTGCGGCTCAACAATCTGCATGCAGCATCCTACTGCCGGCCCGCCCGCCTGATGCTGATGTCCGGCGCGGGCGCGGTTGCGGCCAACCAGCCAATGCCCGAGTCGCACCGCGGCGGCGCCCTCGGCCTGAACCACGCAACCATTGCGGAGTTGTTGCAGGACGCGGGGTATGCAACCTACGTCACCGGAAAATGGGACCTGGGAGATATCGAGGGTTATACGCCCGAGGCCCGCGGTTTCGATCGTTCCTTCGTTCAGACCGGTGGATCGGCCAACTATTTCCCGGAGATGTTTCTTGACCGCGCCTTCGGTTACCAGGAATACGGCAGAGACCTGACCCCACAGGATGTCTCCGAGGACTTCTATGCGACGCGCGCCTATACCGACAAGATGCTCGAGTACCTGCGCTCAACCGAGGAGGGCCAGCCATGGTTCGCGTTCATGCCCTATACCGCGCCGCACTGGCCGTTGCAGCTACCGGAGGACTGGCTCGACCGCTACGCCGGGCGCTACGACGACGGTTACGACGCGCTGCGCGAACGGCGCTTCGAGCGGGCCCGCGAAGCCGGCGTACTGCCTGCCTCGGCGAGCCTCGCGAATTTCGAGCGTGTGGCGGAAGCCTGGTCCGATCTGAGCCCGGAGGAACAACGCCGTTACTCGCGAGCCCAGGAGATCTTTGCCGGCATGGTGGAGTATCTCGACATGAGCATTGGCCGCATCGTCGACTACCTGGCAGACAGCGGACAACTCGACCGCACCGTGATCCTGTTCACGGCCGATCACGGCGCCTCTTCCGGCGAGCAGGGCGTGCACACGGGCCGGGGTCCGGCCGGCAGCGGTCCCTTGCCGCCGGAGGATGTGGACAACAGGACCGAGAACTTCGGACGCTCCGGGTCGTTTGTCGACCACGGCTGGGGGTTCGGCCAGGCCGCGACCGCACCCTTCAAATACCTGAAGACCACACTCTCCGAAGGCGGCCTTCGCGCGGCCGCCTTCGTCAACTACCCGTCCGCCATCCCCGCCGGCGGCGTCAGCGACGCATTCATGACCTTCATGGACATCCTGCCCACCGTCATGGAGATCGCCGGATCGGGGCATCCGGGCGCCGGACCCTACAGGGAGGGCCGTGAGATCGAGGACATTGTCGGCCGCTCCGCCTGGCCTCATTTCACGGGAAATGCTCCGGACGTACATGCGCCAACCGATTCGGCCGGCTGGGTCAGCGTCAGGACGGGCGGCGCACTCATTCGCGGCAACTACAAGATCATCAATGAACCGCCGCCCGGCGGTACGGAGGAGACTCCGTGGAGACTCTACGACCTGGCGGAGGACCCCGGTGAGACACGCGACCTTGCAGCCGAATCCCCGGAACTCGTTGCCGAGCTCGTCCGCGAATGGGAGGACAACTGGCGCTGACCGACGGAGCACCAGTCAATTGCCGACGGCGCCCGGCAGCCTGATGACCGCCAGAACGATGTATCCCAGGTACAACACCAGTACCAGCAGTCCCAACCCCAACGCCCAACGGCGAATTGGGGGCTTGCGAGGTTCAGTCTCGTCGCTCATCTGACATTCCGTTTCAACGCCTTACGCCGCAGGATACGTGCACGGCGGCGCACAGATTCCCTGCCCTTTGCTGCCCCATTTCTGCCGTGCTCACCCGGGCAACGCACTCGACGGCTTGCAAATATACATTCTTCGAACGATTGGGTTATATTCGCTGTTCGAGGTCAGGAGCATCGGAGTGGATTCGAGAGGACTGTTTACAAGTAGCCCGTGGCTCGCCGTAGTGTGCCTGTTCGTGGTGGCGGGTTGCCAGCAGGCGCCCGAAGAAGCGCCCACGGCGGTCACCGAAACCATGCAGGATTTCGGCGACTACACACTCCACTTCAATGCAATGACCACGGACCGGCTGAACGCCGAGGTCGCCCAGCGCCACGGCATCGTGCGCAGCGGAAACCGGGCCATGCTCAATGTCAGCATCGTCATGAATCAGGAAGGTGCCGTCGGCATTCCGGTTCGGGGCACGGTGGACGTGTCGGCCGCCAATCTGACCGGGCAGCTCAAGCCGGTGTCTCTGCGCGAAATCACCGAGGCGGAAGCGATCTACTACATCGGGGAAAGCAATGTCGCGGATGGCGAGACGCTCGTCTATACCATCGATGCAACCCCGGTAGACGAAACAACCCCGATGTCCGTGCGTTACATGAAGCAGTTTTTCGTCGACTGATTTCCAGCCGCGGTTGCTACCGTGAACTCCTTGCGCGCGTACCGGTCGAACCAGTTTCGACCAGACGCATGCAGTCATCGTGACAGCCGGCGCAGCGGAGTCTCCGCCGGCGACGTACCGCAGAGTATAATCCGTGCCTGCAAAGCTGGATCTAAGCCGACGACTGGGCGTTAAACCGTAAGGGGGACCCATGGTCGCATATTCGAAAACGCTTCCCCGCTTCCCGGCACCGGCCCTGCTTGCCGGGCTTGCGCTCTGCGGTTCCGTGCCCGCCGCACCGATCACCACCACCTATTCCACCGTCGACCTGATCGCCGAACAGGCATCGCTGCCCGCGGACGGCGGCACGGTGACGCTGGGCCTGTATCTCGAACCCAACCCGGGGTGGCACGCCTACTGGCGCAATCCGGGGGATGCCGGCCTCGAGCCGCGCATGCGCTGGAACCTTCAGGAAGGATTCGAGGCCGCTCCGTTCGAGTTTCCGGTTCCCCACGTTCTTCCCTTCATCGACCTGATCACCTACGCCTACGAGGAACCGCTGCTGCTGATGAGCGATATCACCGTTCCGGCGGGCCTGACGCCGGGGGAATCGGTGCAATTGCAGGGCCGCGCAAGTTGGGTGGTCTGCGACGATGAACTCTGCGTACCTGAAAACGAGACACTTTTCCTGACGCTGCCGGTGGGCGACGGCGGCCCGGATGCGGCGCAGGTGGAACGATTTGCCGCGGCGCGCGACAAACTGCCGCAACCGGTCGACTGGCCGGCGCAGTTCGAGCGCCTGGACGGCACGGTCAGGATCGCCATCGAAACACCCGAGGCGGCAGCCGACGCGCGAGATCCCTACCTCTACATCTCCGAGCGCAACCTGGTGGAATACGGCCAGCAGTCTGTCTCCTTCACCCCGCGCGGCGCGGTCGTCTCCATGGATCCCGCCCGCCGGATGACCGACGCCACGGAGTTTTCGGCACTGCTGACCTTCACCGACAACGACGGCGCCTTGCAGGCGTTCTCGTTCAACGTCCAGGAAGGCACCGGCGTGACCGCCGGCCTGCTGGGCGGCAGCGGTGGCGGACTCGTTCCTGCGGCACAGAGCTATTCGGGACTGTCGTTCGGTCTGGCGCTGCTCTTCGCCTTCATCGGCGGAGTGGTGCTCAACCTGATGCCCTGCGTCTTCCCCATCCTCAGCATGAAGGCGTTGAGCCTGGTGAAGACATCGCATACCGACCCGCGCGTTGCAGCGCAGAGCGGCCTGCTGTACACCGCCGGGATCCTGGTCGCCTTCGCGCTCATCGGCGGTGCTCTGGTGGCGTTGCGCGAGGCCGGCCAGGCCGTCGGCTGGGGCTTCCAACTGCAATCGCCCGTGGTCAACCTGGCGCTTGGACTGCTGATGCTGGCCATCGCGCTCAACCTGTTCGGCGTGTTCGAGATCGGTACGCGGATCATGGGTGCGGGCCAGACGCTCACGGCCGGCGGTGAACGCCGCGCGGCGTTCTTCACCGGGTTGCTGGCGGTGGTCGTGGCGACACCGTGCACGGCGCCCTTCATGGCCGGCGCACTGGGATACGCACTGGTGCAGCCCGCGGCGGTGGCGCTGAGCGTGTTCCTGGCGTTGGGATTCGGCCTGGCGTTCCCCTACCTTCTGCTGAGCTACGTACCCGCGGCCGGCCGTGTGCTGCCCAGGCCCGGCCCGTGGATGGCGACATTCAAGAACGTCCTGGCGTTCCCCATGCTGGCCACCGCGGTGTGGCTCTTCTGGGTCATCGGCAAGCAACTCGGCGTCGACTCCATGACAGTGGGCCTGGTGGCCGCGCTCAGCTTCGCCTTCGCGGTATGGGCCTATGGACGCGTGGCGCATGCCCGCCGACCGTACGCGTGGAGCGCTGCGGCCATCGTCGGGCTGGTCGGAACAGTGCTCGTCGGCATGCAGATCGAAGACTACCGGGCCGCACCGGTTTCATTGTCGGGAACTGACGCGGGCACCCTGGGACAACTGGAACTGGAGCACTTCACGCCCGAGCGCGTCACAGGCTACATCGACGCCGGCGAGCCGGTCTTCCTCTACTTCACCGCCGACTGGTGCGTCAGTTGCAAGGTGAACGAACGGGTGGCGCTGGCGACCGATACCGTGGGTGAAGCCTTCAACGGACGCGGCATCAAGGTCGTGGAAGGCGACTGGACCAGCGAGGACCCGCTGATCACCGAGTGGCTCGACCGATACGGGCGCGTCGGTGTGCCGCTGTACCTGTATTTCCCGGTGGGATCGTCCCTGGACAACCCGACCATCCTGCCGCAGATCCTCTTGCCGGAGATCGTCATCGATGCGGTAGCGGCGGCGGATGCGGGAGTAGCATAGCGCACCCTGCCAAACCCGCGTTCGGGCACTGCCGACGCGGATTCGTCAGGGTTGTAAGGTGGTAGCGGGGGTAGGATTCGAACCTACGACCTTCGGGTTATGAGCCCGACGAGCTGCCTGACTGCTCCACCCCGCAACAGGGGCGGAGAATCATACAAGCGGCTCTGGTTCGGCGCAATAGCACGCGACGCTTATCGCAACGTCACGCTTGAACGAGAGCCATGTCCGGCACCGGAAGGATTGCTGCCGAAATCACCAGAATCCAGTTGATTCGCACAGAAATGTGGCTGGGCCACCGCGGTCTGCGTGGTACGCTTGTGGCGTGCAGGAACCGTTGGCGCCGCTGGCGAAAAGCCACATCTCGTAGAGTTCAGGATGGCCGAAGAATCGTTCGATACCCTCAGTGCAGCCCGCAGCCTCCAGGCCGCCGGAATTGGGGATGAGCAAGCCACGGCGATCGTGGGTGCGATTCGTTTGGCGGTGAGCGATCTGGTGACGGTAGAACGCTTCGAGGCCGGGCTGGCAGAGCTGAGGGCCCATGTCGACTCCGGATTCACCGAGCTAAGGGCGCACTTCGACACGGGATTGAGCGAGTCCAGGGCGGAAAATGCGCGCGCCCGTTTGGCGCTTGCCGGCTTCATCGTTGGCGCCAACGCATTGATGCTGACCGTCGCCGGTTTCGTCCTGGCCGCAGTCCTGGGCGTGTAGCTGCGTATATCTTGATAGAGCGCGCCCGGGAACTGCTCCGTAACGTCTACGGATACACCAGCTTCCGCGGCCGGCAGGAAGAGGTCGTGGCCGCGGCGCTTGCCGGCCGGGATGCGCTGGTCCTCATGCCCACCGGCGGCGGCAAGTCGCTCTGCTACCAGTTGCCGTCCATGATCCGGCCCGGGACCGGGTTGGTCGTCTCGCCGCTCATTGCCCTGATGCGCGACCAGGTGTCCGCGCTCAAGCAGCTCGGAGTTCGCGCCGAGTTTCTCAACTCCTCGCTTTCCTGGCCCCAACAGTGCGAGATCCTCGATGCCGTCTCCGCGCAGTCGCTGGACCTGCTCTATCTTGCGCCGGAGCGGTTGCTGAAGGACGAGACGCTCGAACGCCTGGCTCGCGTCAAGCTCGCGGTCATTGCCATCGACGAAGCGCACTGCGTTTCGCAATGGGGACATGACTTCCGCAAGGACTACCTCGGTCTGAACATCCTGGCCGAACGCTTTCCCGAAGTGCCGAGAATGGCGCTGACCGCCACCGCCGATGCACTGACACGCCGCGAAATTCTCGCGCGGCTCGAATTGAACGGCGCGGATCAATTCGTCAGCGGCTTCGACCGACCGAACATCCGCTACACCGTGCAGGCCAAACGCGACTCCAGCGCCCAACTCCTCGCCTTTCTGCGGGAACGGCAGGGCCAGACCGGCATCGTCTACGCAATGACGCGCAAGAAGGTCGAGGCATTGGCCGAAACGCTGGCAGGCCGTGGCTTCACCGCCCTGCCCTATCACGCGGGCCTGTCGTCAGAAACCCGCAATGCGAATCAGGCCCGGTTCCAGTATGAGGACGGCGTGGTCATCGTGGCGACCATCGCCTTCGGCATGGGCATCGACAAACCCGATGTCCGCTTCGTGGCCCATGTGGACCTGCCCAAGAGCGTGGAGGCCTACTACCAGGAAACGGGCCGTGCGGGCCGCGACGGTGAGCCCGCCGAAGCATGGATGGTTTACGGACTGCAGGACGTGGTCCGGCTGCGTCTGTTGGTCGACCAGTCCGAGGCGGGCGAAGAACACAAGCGAATCGAGCGGATGAAGCTCGACGCGCTGCTGGGCTGGTGCGAGGTCACCGCCTGCCGACGCCGGGCCATGCTGGAATACTTCGGGGACAACCTCCCTGACGACTGCGGCAACTGCGACATCTGCCTGACGCCCCCAAAAACATGGGACGGCACAGTGGAGGCGCAGAAACTGCTGTCCTGCGTCTACCGCACCGGTCAGCGCTTCGGCGCGGCCCACGTGATTGACGTGCTACGCGGGAAGGACACGGAAAAGGCCTTGCGCAACCGCCACGAACGCCTCAGTACGTTCGGCATCGGCGAGGACCGCTCGGTGGTCCAGTGGCGATCCATCCTTCGGCAACTGATGGTGCAGGGGTACCTGCGCTCCGACGCCGAACGCTATGGCGCCCTGCGCCTCACGCCCAGGTCCCGGCCGTTGCTCAAGGGCGAAGAGCAGGTCTGGCTGCGCGAAGACCCCGCCACGAAGCGCGTGGCCAAGAAAACTGCCCGCCTACCTTCCTACCAGGTGCCGCCGGAGGGTGAGTCACTGTGGGATGCCTTGCGCGAATTGCGCACTCGGCTGGCCCGGGAAGCCAGCGTGCCACCGTACGTCATCTTTCACGACGCAACGCTGAGGGAGATGGTGCGTCTGCGGCCGTCTTCACCTGCGGAACTCCTCGCTCTGCAGGGCATCGGCGAGACAAAACTGGAACGATACGGCGAGGCGTTCCTGAACGTGCTGCGTGAGCACGAGGGGCACCGGTAACGTCCGGCGTCAGCGTGGTCCGACGTCAGCCATGTCCGGCGTCAGTACTTGCCGGGCGCCATGAGTCGATCAAATGGGCCCGTCATATAAGCGGCAGTTCCAGTCCGCCGGTTACGCGGGAATTCGCCAGGGACTCCGGTATTCGTTCTGAAGAAGCCCGTCGGCCGAATCGTTATCCCGAAAACTCAGCGTCTCGGCATCCCAGTCGAGCGCGTCGCCCGTGCGCACCGCGATGTTGCCCAGGTGAGCATTGACTGCGGCAAGGCTTCCCGTCCTGACATCGCAGGCAGGCTTTTCGCGAGTCCACATGCAATCGACGAAATTGGCCGTATGGTGGTCCAGGCCCCGGTCTTCGGGGCGAGACGTCCGTACCGGTTGCCCTGCCATCCTGTAACTGGGCTGACCGCCTGACCCGCGCTCCGTTTCCGGATAGATTTCCCATTGGTTGCGGTCGATAACGAGCGTACCGTTGCGGCCAACGAATGCCACGCCGTGTGTCCGCTGGAACGGACCGAGACCTGCGCCCATCGTGTGCTCCCAGACCATCGTGAAGTCATCGAACTCGTAGATCGCCTGCTGCGTATCGGGCGTTTCCATCGCGCTTTCAGGGAAGCCGAAATTGCCCCCGGTCGACATCACGCGTTTCGGATACTCAACCTGCATACCCCACAGGACGGGATCGATCAGGTGCACACCCCAATCGGTCATGAGTCCGCCCGCGTAGTCCCAGAACCAGCGGAAGCTGCCGTGATAGCGATTGCGGTTGTACGGCCGCAGCGGGGCCGGCCCGAGCCACATGTCGTAATCGACGCCGTCCGGCGCCGGTCCATCGGGCCTGACCGGGAGAGGCCGTATTCCGGCGTTGTACATCCAGGCCTTGACGGTGCGAATCTTGCCCAACTGGCCCGACTGAACGAACTCCATCGCCTCGATCCAGTGCAGTCCGCTGCGTTGCCATTGACCGACCTGTACCACGCTGCCGCTGGCTTCCTGGGCGGCCACCATGCGCTCGCATTCCACAATCGAGTTGGCCAGCGGCTTCTCGACATAGACGTCCTTGCCCGCTTCGCAGGCGCGCACCATCTGCAGGCAATGCCAATGATCGGGTGTCGCGATGATCACCGCGTCGATGTCCGGATCGTCCAGCAATTCGCGGTAGTCCGAGTACACGCGTGGCTGTTCGCCGTACAACTCCACCAATTCTCCGGAACGCCGCTCAAGCACATTCTGGTCGATATCGCACAGTGCGATGCAGCGGGTGCCCGGCACGTTCAACGTCGAACGGGTATTGGCAAACCCCATGCCATTGCAGCCGATCAACCCGATGTTGACCATGTCATTGGCGCCCACTCGACCGGTGGGGAGTGAAGCCAGTCCCAGGCCGAGGGACACCAGCCCCGTTTCTTTCAGAAAGGCTCTTCGATCCAGGCCCTGATCAACTGATTTGGTATCGCCCATCGCAATTCTTCCCCTGAGACTCTTGTTCCTCCCATTATCCACCCACCAATGGCCACTTCAAGGCCTGACATGCCCGAACTGGCTTCGAAATGTACACCGAGACTCGCTGGGTATCGCTGCAAACCGATGAGCGACCTTATTCGACCATGCGAGCAACAGCTGGATGCTCGCGCCCAAACTTGGTGACTCGGAATAGCCTGCCGGGTAGCGCAAGCTGGAAGTCGAGCACCGGCGTTCCATCGGGTAGCACCTCCAATACGCGACTGTCATGTGCCTGCACCAGCAGCAAGTTGTCGTTCGGCAACAACTGAACACCCGACATGAAGGGGGCAATGAAGTCAACATCACCATCCCTGTTAAAGTGGCGTTCAACGGTTGCGCCTTCTTCTTTGTCAATAGTTCCCGTCGTCAGTTAGCGGAAGTTGCACAATTGGCACATCGGACCAAGCTCCGTCAAAAAGCCCTAGAAATACCCGCTCAGGATCGTACCTTCTTTCTTTGTCTCTCATGCCACCATTAGTGAAGATCATTATTTTGCCATTGCTATCCAGCCACTCTGCGTCGTGCTGCCACCAGAGCTGCGTATCCTCGTCGTCACCGGCGCCGTGTGTGTGCGGATTTCCCCAGCGATAAAGAAAGTCGCCTCTCTCCTTTCGCCTCTTCGGCAGTCGTGTCGTGGTCGATAACCAGTACTTCTCCAAAAACCGCAGACGACACCAAGATTTGATCCAGTGCTTCGTTGTAGTCGATAGAATTGAAGTGAAATATCTGACCCGTTACGAAACGGCGCTTTATTCGGTCGTAGTTCGGATCGAGTTTTCCATAGTCGTTCTTCCCTAGATGATTCCGGCTATCCCACCTCCACACAATCCTGGACCCGCCCGTTTCCAGATTAGGTTCAATTTCAATTATGCTCTCAGTAGATACCTTGCCCTTCGGGAACTCTGTTCTAGCCCAGCCAAAGGCCTCTGCTTCCTCATAGGTATTTGCGTCATACACGAGCGCAAGAATGTTGCCATTCGGCATTACTGAAAAATCGTGGTGAAGGCAGTATTTTTCCAGGTCGCAGTAGTCGAAAGACCAAAGCACGTTGCTTTCCCAGTCCACGATCTCAAGTCGTCCATTTGCTCCGATTGGCATCGAGGCAAGCTCACGCCAGTGACGATTGGACACGGCGCGAACCGTCAAACCATTGTTGAGCAAATAAGCGTTGGATCCCTCGTGAATCTGAAACTCCGTACGCCACTCATGGACAATTTTACCGGTGACTGCGTCCAACAAAAACGCTTTGGACTGCACTTGCCTACGCGACTCGGCATCAGAGCCGTATAGAAACATGAATCCGTCGTAGGCACGCTCGTCCTGACCTGGAAGAATAGGACCAGCGTGCTGCTCAGGCCGGTAGATGATGAGTTGATCCCTAAGTGCCTTGTCGGGTGTGTACAAAGACGACTGGAACAGCAAATCCGGTCGAGGGGCCTGGTCTGGTGCGGCCTGACCCAGCCTGGTCCGCCACGCCCCGCATGCTACGCTTACCGCATGCTCGTAAGTCATCTTGTGACCGTTGCCGGCTTCGTGCAGGCCGCAATCCTGAACGCGTAGAGGAACGTCGGTAACGCCGGTCGTGAGCACTCTGCGGGCACAACATTGCCCGGGTGAGTATTGATTGCGGCAAGGCTTCCCGTCCTGACATCGCAGGCAGACTGTTCGCCGCTCCCCGTGCAATCGACAATACTTGCCGAACTGTGCAGAAACATGGCTTCCCTCCCGGGACATGCGCGCCTACTCTGGTCTCCATTCGAACAACATGACGCCGCACCGCGCCGTTCACCGGAAGCCCTCCATGTCCGATACAGCGTTTGATACACTTGGGGCTGCCCGCAAGCTCAAGTCTTCGGGCCTCGGGGTCGATCAGGCCGACGCCATTGTGGAAGTCATGAGCCAGTCCGCCAGCCAATTCGTGACCGTGGAGCGGTTCGACGCCGGCATTACGATGTTGCAGGGCCGGATCGATGGACTGCAAGTCCGGATCGACGCCTTTGAGACCGGGTTGAACGCCCGGATCGACGCCGTAGCGTCGGGGTTGAACGCTAGGATCGACGACGTAGCGTCAGGGTTGAATACCAGGATCGACGCCGTAGAGTCAGGGTTGAACACCCGGGTCGACGCGGTAGAGTCCGGGTTGACCGCCCGAATCGACGCTGTCCGAACCGACTTGCGGGCTGAGATCTGGCGCTCCATCCTGGTCGCGGTGGGAGTCCTTATTGCCGCCAACGCCTTGATGATGACGATTCTCGGCTTCGTCCTGACCAATGGGGCGACTCCGCCTTGACCACGGCATCGCCTTTCGGACCAGGCAAACAGGGTACGCGCAAACCGCTCCACCGCTGGCGCCAACCACAGGGCAGGAAGCGGTCGGTCGCTTCCGGCGCCGGCGTGTGACAACGCGCGAGGCCCCGCGCGTTCAGATCAACCCAGCACTCTCGCGCACAAATCCAGCAGCGACCCGGGGAACAGGCCCAGCGCCAGCAGCAGCAACGCATTTGCGCTCACGGCGACCCGCAAACCGGTCGAGGCTTCCAGCGCCCCGGGCACGCCGCCGCCAGCCTTCGCGCTGCCGGCCTCCCCGGTGGCGCCCTCACCCTCCTGCGCCTCCGCGAAGTACATGAACCAGATCACCCGCAGGTAGTAGAACGCGCCGATCACGGCGAAGAAAACGCCGACGATCGCGAGCCACACCAACCCCGCGTTGAGCACGCTTTCGAGCACCACCAGCTTGGCATAGAACCCAACGAACAGAGGGATACCGGCCATGCTGAACATGATCATGAGCATCATTAGCGCGAACCAGGGCTCGCGCGCATTGAGGCCCTTGAAGTCGGCGATGTTTTCGGCCTCAAAGCCCTCGCGACTCAGAAGAATGATCATGCCGAAGGCGGCTGCCGCCATGAAAGCATAGGCGATGGTGTAGAACATGGCCGCGCTCACGCCCTGGGGCGTGCCGGCGATAAAACCCATCAGGATGAAGCCGACGTGGGAGATGGTCGAATAGGCCAGCATCCGCTTGAGGTTGGTCTGTGCGATGGCGGCCACGTTGCCTACGGCCAGCGACAGCACCGAGAGCACGATGACCATGTCCTGCCAACTGCCGTGCAGGCCGCCGAGGCCTTCGACCATCACGCGCCAGGCGAGCGCGAATGAGGCGAGCTTGGGGGCCGTGCTGATGAAGAGCGTCACCGGCGTGCGCGCGCCCTGGTAGACATCGGGCAACCACATGTGGAACGGCACCGCGCCGAACTTGAACGCGACGCCGACGATCACGAAGGCCAGTCCCAGGAGCGCCGCCACCTGCGGCGCCTCCCCGGTCGAGAAATACGCCCCCAGTTCGCCGATATCCACGGTGCCGGTGACGCCGTAGAGCATCGAGATCCCGTACAGAAGCGTTCCGGACGCAATGGCGCCGAGCACGAAGTACTTCATGGCCGACTCGGCGGCGACGCTGGACTCGCGATCGAATGCCACCAGTGCGTAGAGCGCCAATGACAGAAGCTCGAGCCCCAGGTACAGGATCAGGAGGCTGTTGGCGGAGATCATGACCATGATCCCGAGCAGCGCGAACAGTCCGAGGATGAAGTACTCGCCCTTGAGGAGCCCTTCCCGCTCCAGGTAGTCGCGCGAATAGAGGAAGACGATGGCGACGATGGCGTAGGCGAACAACTTGAGCGCATTGCCCGCCGGGTCGGAGACGAAGCTCTCGAATAGCAGCGTGGTGCGTTCTCCTCCCGCGAAGTACGCCGAGCACAGCCCGGTACCGAGCAGTGCCAGCATCGTCAGGTAGAACGTGACCCTGCGCTGCGCCGGCGGCAGGAACACGTCCACCACCAGGATCACGCTGATCGCGCAGACAAGGAAAATTTCCGGCGCTGCCCGGATCCATTCACCCATGTGTAGCCACCGCGTTCATAGTTTCGTCTGCTGTACGTGTTCGAGCAGGTTGGCCAGCGTCACTTCCATGACCTCCATGAGCGGCGCGGGCCAAACGCCTAGTATCAGTACGCCAAGCGCCAATACCGCCAGATAGAAGAACTCCCGCGAGTCGATGTCCTCGAGCGTCGCGACGCCATCGTTGCCGACCTCGCCGAAGACAACCCGCTTCACCATCCAAAGCGTATAGGCGGCGCCGAACACCAGTGTGGTGGCCGCGAGGAAGGCCAGCCAGAAGCTCGCCTGGAAGCTGCCGAGTATCACCAGGAACTCGCCCACGAAGCCCGAGGTGCCGGGCAAACCTGCATTGGCCAACGCGAAGAACACCATCAGCGCCGCAAACCTGGGCATGGTGTTGACCACGCCGCCGTAGTCGGCGATCCGCCGGCTGTGCAGCCGGTCGTACATGACGCCGACGCAGAAGAACAGCGCCCCGGAGATCAGGCCGTGGGAGATCATTTGCACCATGCCGCCCTGCAGCGCCAGCATTGCGCCGTCGCCGCCAAGGATGCCCATCCCTCCGGCGACGGCTGCACCGTCCGCACCTCCCGGGACGTCCGTAGCGCCGACAGCCATCTGGAAGATCACGAAGAACCCCAGCGTCACGAAGCCCATGTGCGCGATGGAGGAATAGGCGATGAGTTTCTTCATGTCCTCCTGGGCCAGGGCTACGAAGGCGATGTAGATGATTGCGATGAGCGAAAGCACGATGATCACGCCTGCCAGCGCCGCGCTCGCGTCGGGTGTGATGGGGAGGCTGAAGCGGACGAAGCCGTAGCCGCCCATCTTCAGCAGCACCGCCGCCAGGATCACCGACCCCCCGGTGGGCGCCTCCACGTGAGCGTCCGGCAGCCAGGTGTGCACCGGCCACATGGGCACCTTGACCGCGAAGGCCAGCAGGAACGCCACGAAGATCCATTGCTGCTCCCTCAGCGTCAGGGGAAGATCGTGGAATGCCAGGATTGCGTAGCTGCCGGCCTGCAGATAGAGGTAGATGAGGGCCACCAGCATGAAGACCGAGCCCAGGAAGGTGAACAGGAAAAACTTTACCGTGGCGTAGATGCGCCTGTCGCCACCCCAGACACCGATGATGAGGAACATCGGCACCAGCATGGCTTCCCAGAAGACGTAGAAGAGCAGTCCGTCCAGCGCCGCGAAGACGCCGATCATGAGGCCTTCCAGGAACAGGAAGGAGGCGAAGTACTGGGCCGGGCGCAGTTGGATCACCCGCCACCCGGCGATGACCACCAGCGGCGTCAGAAGCGTCGTGAGCAGCACCAGCGGCAGCGAGATGCCGTCCAGTCCCAGGTGGTAGTAGACGTTGAAGCGCTCGATCCACGATACCCGCTCGACGAACTGCATCTCGGCCGTGGTCACGTCGAAACCGAAATAAAGCGGCAGGCTCAATACAAAGGTGGCCGTGGAGGCGGCCAGCGACAGCATCTTGCCGCGGTAGGCGCCGGCTCCGCTGGAGCCCAGCGCGAGCACGGCGATGCCCGCCACGATGGGCAGCCACACCAGCACGCTCAGTATCGGGAAACCGCTCACCGTCCAGCTACCTGCCGCCCATCCGGCTCATGCCTGACAACCCGGCACACATCTTCCAGCCACCTACCCACCGAACGTCAGCCAGACCAGGAACGCCGTCAGCCCGATGATCATGGCGAAGGCGTAGTGATAGAGATAACCGGTCTGCAGGGTCCGAACGACGCCCGCGAGATAGCGCACGCCACGGGCGCTGCCGTTGATGCCGACGCCGTCGATGACGCCGTCGTCCGCGATCCGCCAGAGCGAACCCGCCAGCACCCTCGTGCCCGCTGCCACGACATTCTCATTGAACCAGTCAAAGTAGTACTTGTTGTCCAGAACCCGGTGCAGCAAAGCCAGACGCGCGCGCAGCACACCCGGCAGATCGGGCCGGCGGATGTACAGGAACCACGCCACCAGCGCGCCGGCCGCGGCCAGATACAGCGCCATGGAATGGGTCGCCGCATGGACGATGAACGCGGCGGCGCCATGGAACTCCTCGCCCACCTGGCCCACCACGTCCTGCTGCGCGAGCACGAAGATCGAGTCGTCAAAGAACCCGCCGAAGAGCACGGGCCCGATGGTGATCCAGCCGATGACGACCGACGGCACGGCCAGAGCGATCAGCGGCGCTGTCACCACCCAGGGCGACTCCCTGAGGTGCTCCCTGGCGTGATGATCGATCCGCTCCTCGCCGTGAAAAACGACGAACAGCAGCCTGAAACTGTAGAGCGCGGTCACAAAGACTCCCAGCAGCACGCACCAGTAGGCGTAACTTGCGCCGGGGATGGTCGAGAGGTGAACCGCCTCGATGAGCGCATCCTTGGAGAAAAACCCGGAGAAGCCCGGGAAGCCGATCAGGGCCAGTGTCCCGATCAGCGTCGTCCAGTAGGTGATCGGCATGTACTTGCGCAGCCCGCCCATCTTGCGGATGTCCTGCTCATGGTGCAGCGCGATGATCACCGAGCCCGCGGCGAGGAACAGCAGCGCCTTGAAGAACGCGTGCGTCATCAGGTGGAAGATGCCCGCGGCGTAGGCCGAGGCGCCCAGCGCCACGGTCATGTAGCCGAGCTGGGACAGCGTCGAGTAGGCCACGATGCGCTTGATGTCCTGCTGGACCACGCCCAGCAGCCCCGTGAAGAACGCCGTGGTGGCGCCGATCACCAGCATCACGCTGAGCGCGGTCTGCGAGTACTCGAACAGCGGCGACATCCGCGCCACCATGAAGATGCCGGCAGTAACCATGGTGGCGGCGTGGATGAGGGCGGAGATGGGCGTCGGGCCTTCCATGGAATCCGGCAGCCAGACGTGCAGCGGCATCTGCGCCGACTTGCCCATGGCGCCGACGAAGAGCGCGATGCAGGCCACCGTGAGCACCGACCACTCCATCCCGGAGAACAGCGAGATGCGTTCGTCCGCAAGCCCCTCGGCGGCCCCGAAGACCGTCTGGTAGTCCAGCGAGCCGGTGAATGCCAGCAGCGTCGCGATCCCCAGCAGGAAGCCGAAGTCGCCGATGCGGTTGACCAGGAACGCCTTCATGTTGGCGAAAATCGCGGTCTCGCGCTTGAACCAGAAACCGATGAGCAGGTAAGACACCACACCCACGGCCTCCCAGCCGAAGAACAACTGCAGGAAGTTGTTCGACATCACCAGCGTGAGCATGGCGAAGGTAAAGAGCGAGATGTAACTGAAGAAACGCTGGTAGCCGTCGTCGTCGGCCATGTAGCCGATGGTGTAGACGTGCACCGCCAGCGACACGAAGCTCACCACCGTGATCATCAGCGCGGTCAGGTGATCGATGAGAAAACCGATCTCCAGGCTCAGCCCGCCCACCTGGCCCCATTGGTAGATGGCGCCGCTGTAGACCTCGGCGCCGCCCAGGACATCCGCGAGCACCACCAGCGACAGCAGGAACGAAATGCTGACGCCGATGATCGTGATCCGGTGAGCCCCGGCCCGTCCGACGCGCTTGCCGAAGAGGCCCACGACGGCCGCGGCGGCCAGGGGCGCAAGAACGATGCTGAGGTAGATGCCTTCCACGATCAGCCCTTGAGCGTATCCAGCTCTTCCACGTTGATGCTCTGCCGGGTCCGGAACAGCACCACGAGGATCGCAAGCCCGATGGCCGCCTCCGCGGCGGCCACCGTGAGGATGAAGAAGACGAATACCTGGCCCATCTCGTCGCCGAGCATCCGCGAGAAGGCAATGAAGTTGAAGTTCACCGCCAGCAGCATCAGCTCGATGCACATCAGCAGCAGGATGACGTTCTTGCGGTTGATGAAGATCCCCGCCACGGCCATGCTGAACAGCATCGCGGCCAGGATCAGGTAGTGGGAGATGGAGACGGTCATCGGCGCATCACTCCCCGGAACCCGATTCGCCGGAACCGGGCTCGCCGGCGCCCGACGCTTCTGAACCCGACCCGCCCGGACTCGATCCTCCGATACCGGGATTCCGGGAACTCGATTCGCGCGCAGGATCGACCTTCACGAGCCGGACCCGATCCTCAGGCCGCACCGCCACCTGCTGGGCAATGTTCTGCACCTTGAGCCCGGGCCGGCGGCGCATGGTCAGGGTAATGGCGGCAACAATGGCCAGCAGCAGGATCATGGCCGCCAGCTCAAACGCATAGACATGCTCGGTGTAGAGCACGCTGCCCAGCGCCTTGGTATTGCTGTAGCCCGCCGGGTACGGCTCGGGCGTTGCCACCGCGAGCACATCCTGGCTTCTGAACCAGATCACGTGCCCGATTTCCAGCACCACGACGAAGGCTATCGCCACGCCGATGGGCAGATAGCGGGTGAAACCGGTGCGCAGTTCCTCGACATTGATGTCGAGCATCATCACCACGAACAGGAACAGCACCATCACCGCGCCCACGTAGACCAGCACCAGGACCACGGCGAGAAACTCGGCTTCCAGCAACAGCCACAGCATGGCGCTCTGCACGAAGGCGAGCACCAGGAACAGCGCCGCGTGCACCGGGTTGCGGCTGGTGATCACCCCCAGCGCGGACAGCACCAGGATCAGCGAAAAGGCGTAGAACAGGAGCGACGTGATCAACGTAACGATATCTTTATGTGGATTGTGTCAATTATTTCCGGCGGCATAGCCAACGATTGGTATCGTTCCATCCTTGAAAACTCTCAATCGGATTCCTTTCGATACCAAATCATCCAGCGGGTTCCGGCCTAGCGATACCGTGCATCCGCCGCCTTGTCCGCCGCGATCATGGCTTCGTACTTGTCGCCCACGGCCATCAGCTTGTCCTTGGTCATGATGTTTTCGCCGCGCGCTTCCATGTGGTACTCGTGGATGCGCGTCTCGACGATGGCATCCACCGGGCAGGCCTCTTCGCAGAAGCCGCAGTAGATGCACTTGAACAGATCGATGTCATAACGCGTGGTGCGCCGCGTGCCGTCCTCGGCCGCCTCGGATTCGATGGTGATGGCCAGCGCCGGGCAGACCGCCTCGCACAGCTTGCAGGCGATGCAACGCTCCTCGCCGCTGGGGTAGCGCCTGAGCGCGTGCAGCCCCCGGAAGCGCGGCGACTGGGGCGTCTTCTCTTCCGGGTAATTGAGGGTGACCTTCCTGACGAAGAGGTTCTTGAGCGTGAGCCGCAGCCCCTTGCCCAGTTCGGTCATGAGGAACGTCTTGATCAGATTTCGAAACACGCGTACCTACCTTGAGCCGTTCAATCGCCGTCTCATACCGACCACGGGCCTACCTGCGCCACCACCATGACCCCCTCCACGGCGATCCACACGATGGTGACGGGAATGAAGACCTTCCACCCGAGCCGCATGATCTGGTCGTACCGATAACGGGGAAACGTCGCCCGGAACCACAGGAAACAGAACCCGAAGAACGCCATTTTCATCGCCAGCCAGGCGAAATGCGGTTCGGCGAGAAACGTGCCTGCCAGCAGGGGCACTCCCGCGAAGGGCGACAGCCAGCCGCCCATGAAGAGCACCGACGTGAGCGCGGTGATCAGGATCATGTTGGCGTACTCGGCCAGGAAGAACAGCCCGAAGGCGATCCCTCCGTACTCCACGTGGAAGCCCGCCACGATCTCCGATTCGCCCTCCGCGACATCGAAGGGTGCGCGGTTGGTCTCGGCCACCCCGGAGATGAAATAAACCACGAACAGCGGCAACAGCGGCCACACGAACCAGCGGCTGACGCTCACGCCGGCCTGCGCCTCGACGATCTGGCCCATGTTGAGGCTGCCGCCGGCCATGAGCACGCCCACCAGGGCGAACCCCATGGCGATCTCGTAGGCGACGATCTGCGCCGCCGAGCGCATCGCGCCCAGGAAGGCGTACTTCGAGTTCGACGCCCAGCCGGCGAGGATCACGCCGTAGACGCCGAGCGAGGTCACCGCGAGCACATAAAGCAGTCCGGCATCGATGTCCGCGATCACGAAGGACGGGTCGAAGGGGATCACGGCCCAGGCGGCGAGCGCGGTCAGGAGCGAGAGCACCGGCGCCATCAGAAACAGCAGCCAGTTGGAATTGGCGGGAACGATGACTTCCTTGAGAAGCATCTTGATCACGTCGGCGAAGGGCTGCAGCACACCCTTCCAGCCGACCCGGTGGGGTCCGATCCGATTCTGGATGAAGCCGATGATCTTGCGCTCGGCATAGGTGAAATAGGCGACCGCCAGGATCAACGGCAGCAGGACGATCGCGATCTTGATGCTCGTCAACGACACATACACCATCCAGCCGGGCAGGCCGAAGAAGTTCAGCAGGCTTTCGATCAGTGCGAGCAGTTGAGTCATCGGCGTACCCGATTACCGCACGTCGGCCGCCGGGGCCGTTTCCAGAGCCGCAGCGGTCTGCTGCAGTGCCTGACCGCGGCGGACGAGGCCGTCCACCGTGTAGATGGGCACGTCGAGCGCCGCCTCATCGCAATCCACAGGCGTGCAGGCCGGTACGAAGTCGCCCTCGTACGCGGTGCCGGCCTGGCAATCGCCGAGCGCTGCGGACATCTCTTCGCGTATATCTTCCGCGGAGCGGTACTCGCAGCCGGGCAGTTCCAGATGGTTGCCCAGGACCCGAAGTACACGCCATCCTTCCCGCGCCTCGCCGACCGTGTCGGCCGCCGCCTCGACGCTCTGCCAGGTGCCTTCCACGTTGACGTAGGTACCGGCGGTTTCGGCAAAGGTGGCGACGGGCAGAAGGATGTCCGCGGCGCTCTCCAGAGCATCGCTGACGTGAGCGGTGAAGCTGATCACCTTGTCCGCCACTCCGAGCGCATCCTGCGCAAGCAACGCATCCGACAGATCGTGCTGCGGCTCAAGCCCGAACAGCACGTAGACCCGGCGCGGCGCGGCCAGCATGGCCTCTGCGTTGAGTCCGGGATTCTCAAGCGCCACCCCGCCGGGGCCCCGGTGGGGCAGCACACCCGCCAGCGCCGCGCCAGCGGCATTGGCGCCTTCAGGCAGATACCCCAGGGTCGCCCCGGTGACCCGGCACAACGCCGCCGCGACAGAGCGGATGTCGGCGAAGCGCGGATGCCGCATGGCGATCTGGCCCAGCAGCAGAAGCGCCCGGGACTTGTCGAGGAGGACGCGGGCCGCGGTACGTTCCGGCTCACCGGGCGCAACGCCGTCGAGAAGCGTCTGCCACTCCCCTTCCAGCGTCTGTCCGCTCAGCTCGCATGCCGCTGCCAGCACACCCGCCAGCGATCCTGCCAGGCTCGGAAGCGGCGCCTGTACGCACACATCGGCCCGGAAGTGGTATTCGTACTCGGCCGGATTCACAAAACCCACGGCAGCGCCCTTGAGCGTGGCAGTTCGAATCCGATGCGCGAGGATCGGCACCTCCCTGCGCATGTTCGAACCGACCACCAGCACCCCGTCCAGGTCGTCGAGACCGGCGATGGACGTGCCCAGGGCCGGCCACAGCGGGTCGGCCGCCTGGTCCCGGAAATCCCGTGCCCGCAAACGGTAGTCGATGTTGTTGCTGCCAAGGTGCCGGGCGATGCGGTTGAGAAGGTACATCTCTTCCACCGTGGCGTTGGGCGACACCAGGAAACCGAGCCCTTCGCCGCCCTCCGCCGCCGCGTTGCGGAGCGTTTCGGCGATCGCTTCCAACGCCAGCGACCAGCCGACGTCCGCCCACCCCTGGGGCCCCTTGATTCGCGGCAGTGTCAGGCGATCCTGCGTGTATACGCCTTCATAGCTGAACCGGTCCCGGTCGGAGATCCAGGTCTCGTTGATTGCGTCGTTGTCCCGCGGCACGACGCGCTTGAGCTTGCCGCGCAGGACGTGCCCGAAGAGGTTGGAGCCGGCGCAGTCGTGGGGCGAGACCAGGGGCCGCGCCACCATCTCCCAGGCCCGGGCGCTGTAGCGGTAGGGCTTGTTGTTGAGCGCCCCCACCGGGCACAGATCGATGATGTTGCCGGAGAGTTCGTGATCGACGCTGCGTTCCACCCAAGTGCCGATCTCCATGTCCTCGCTGCGCCCGACCGCGCCGAGTTCCTGAATGCCCGCGATTTCATCGCCGAATCGCACGCAGCGGGTGCAGTGGATGCAGCGGGTCATGTCCGTGGAGACCAGCGGCCCCAGGTTCTTGTCCTTGACGACCCGTTTCTTCTCCGTGTAGCGGGACACCCCACGCCCGTAGCCCATGGCGAGATCCTGCAACTCGCACTCGCCGCCCTGGTCGCAGATCGGGCAGTCCAGGGGGTGATTGATCAGGAGAAATTCCATGGTGGCCTTCTGCGCGGCGATGGCAGCGGCCGAGCGGGTGAAGACCTTCATGCCGTCCATCACCGGCGTGGCGCAGGCCGGCAGGGGCTTGGGCGCCCGTTCCACCTCTACCAGGCACATGCGGCAGTTGGCCGCCACGCTGAGCTTGCGGTGGTAACAGAACCGCGGCACGTAGGCGTCCTCGCGGTCGGTGACCTCGATGAGCATCTGCCCCGCCCGGGCCTCGACCGGGACGCCGTCGACTTCGATGGTGACTGTGTTGTCGCTCATGGCCTGCCTCGCATCCTCAGGCAGCGGTATCCAGTTGGTCGACGATACTGCGCCCGCCGTGCTCGATCATGTACTCGAATTCGTGCCGAAAGTGCTTCATGAAACTCTGCACCGGCCAGGCCGCGGCATCGCCCAGGGCGCAAATCGTATGTCCTTCGATCTTGTTTGCCACATCCACCAGCATGTCCAGATCCGCCTGGCGGCCCTTGCCCTCGGTGATCCGCGTCAGGACTCGGTAGAGCCAGCCGGTGCCCTCCCGGCAGGGGGTGCACTGGCCGCAGGATTCGGCGAAATAGAACCTGGAGATGCGCCGCAGCACGCTTACCATGCAGGTGGTCTCGTCCATGATGATCGCCGCACCGGTACCCAGCCCCGAACCCGCCTTCTGGATCGTATCGAAGTCCATGGTGAGGTCGACGATGATGTCCGCCGGCAGCACCTGCACCGACGATCCGCCGGGAATCACCGCCTTGAGGCGCCGTCCGGCGCGCACGCCGCCGGCGATGGCGAGCAGTTCGCGGAACGGAATGCCCAGGGGCAGCTCGTAGTTGCCGGGCTTTTCGACGTGCCCGGAGACGGAAAAGATTGCGGTACCGCCGGCGCGCTCCACGCCGAGATCCGCGAACCACTGCGCGCCGTTGCGCAGGATCGCCGGCACCAACGCCACGGTCTGCGTGTTGTTGATGGTGGTGGGCGCGCCGTAGAGCCCGTAGTTGGCGGGGAACGGCGGCTTGAAGCGCGGCTTGCCCGGCTTGCCTTCCAGCGACTCGAGCAGCGCGGTTTCCTCGCCGCAGATGTAGGCGCCCGCGCCGACAAAGGTATGCAGCTCGTAGTCAATACCGGAGTTGTGAAGGTTGCGCCCGAGCCAGCCGGCCTCGTAGGCCTCACGCACGGCGGCCTCGAAGCGCACCACCGGGTCGCCCAGAAATTCGCCGCGAATGTAGTTGTAGCCCACCGTGGCGCCCATGGCGTAGCCGCCGATGGCCATGCCCTCGATGATCGAGTGGGGGTTGTAGCGGAGGATCTCCCGATCGTGGCAGGTGCCCGGCTCGCTCTCGTCGGAGTTGCAGACGAAGTACTTCTGGATGTCCTTGTCGCGGGGCATGAAGCTCCACTTAAGCCCCGTGGGGAACCCGGCGCCGCCGCGGCCGCGCAATCCCGAGGCCTTGACCTCGTCGATGATCGCCTCCCGCGTCCAGCGGCCCTCCAGCACCTGCTGCCAGGCCCGGTACCCGCCCTGGGCCAGGTAGTTCTCAAGCGTCCACGGCTCGGCGGCCGCATCCATGGACGGCAGGCAGATTCGATGGTCTTCGTTGCCGGCCACGTTACTCAAGCTCCTCCAGGATCCGGCCGACCTTCTCCGGCGTCAGATTTTCGTGATAGGTGTGATCCACCATCATCATCGGCGCGCCGCAGCACGCCGCCAGGCACTCTTCCTCGCGCTTGAGGTAGATCTTGCCGTCGGGTGTGCTTTCGCCGAGCTTGATTCCCAGCCTGTTCTCCAGATACGCGACGATTTCGTCCGAGCCTCGAAGCATGCAGGAGATATTGGTGCACACCGAGACGCAAGTCCGGCCCACCGGCCTGGTCTCGAACATCGAGTAGAAGGTCGCGACCTCGTACACCTGGATCGGCGGCATGTCCAGACATTCGGCCACGGCATCCATCTGTTCGCGCGTCAGGTAGCCGTGGTTCTCGTGCTGAGCGGCCATCAGCGCGCCGAGCACGGCGGAACGCTGGCGCCCCTCGGGGAACCGCGCCACCCAGTCGTCGATCTCGGCCCGCACGTGCTCGGAAAGCACCCGCTCGCTCAGCCGCGCCTCCCCGCCCAATGGCGCCTGCGCACTCATCGGCCAGTTTCTCCTTTCATTGGCGCCCACGCGTTCACCGGTCACTTTCCCCACTCATTGGCCCCCACACGGTCATCGGTCGATCTCCCCGAAGACGATGTCCTGGGTGCCGATGACGGCCACCACGTCCGCCAGCATGTGCCCGGTGACCATCTCGTTCATGGAGGCCAGGTGGGCGAATCCCGGCGCGCGCACCTTGACCCGGTAGGGCTTGTTGGCGCCATCGGAAACGATGTAGACGCCGAATTCACCCTTGGGATGTTCTATTGCGGCGTAGGCCTCGCCCTCGGGCACGCAATAGCCCTCGGTGAACAGCTTGAAGTGGTGGATGAGGGATTCCATGTCGTCCTTCATCTCGATCCGCGTCGGCGGGATGATCTTGTGGTCTTCCAGTGCAACCGGGCCGGGGTTGTCGCGAAGCCAGTCGACGCACTGCTTGATGATGCGGTTGGACTGGCGCATTTCCTCGATCCGCACCAGGTAGCGGTCGTAGCAGTCGCCGTTGACGCCCACGGGGATGTCGAAATCCACCCGATCGTACGTTTCGTAGGGCTGCATCTTGCGCAGATCCCAGACCACGCCCGAACCGCGCAGCATGGGGCCGGAAAACCCCAGTTGCTTCGCCCGTTCCGGAGAGACCACACCGATGTTAACCGTGCGCTGCTTCCAGATCCGGTTGTCGGTGAGCAGCGTCTCGTATTCGTCGATCCGGCCGGGAAAGCGCTCCGCGAAGGCGTCGATGAAGTCCAGCAGCGAGCCGCTGCGGTCTTCGTTCATGCGCTCAAGTTCCTTCGCGCTGCGGTTGTCGGCGGGCTTGTAGAGCGGCATTTCCTCAGGCAGGTCCCTGAAGACGCCGCCGGGACGGTAGTACGTGGCGTGCATCCGCGTGCCGGAGACCGCCTCGTAGCAGTCCATGAGGTCCTCGCGCTCGCGGAAGCAGTACAGGAACATCGTCATCGCGCCGATGTCCAGCCCGTGGGCGCCGAGCCACATCAGGTGGTTGAGAACCCGCGTGATCTCGTCGAACAGCACGCGGATGTACTGGCCGCGCACCGGAGGCGCGATGCCCAGCAGCTTTTCGATCGCCAGCACGTAGCCGTGCTCGTTGCACATCATGGAGACGTAGTCCAGCCGGTCCATGTAGCCGATGGACTGGTTGAAGGGCTTGGATTCGGCCAGCTTCTCGGTGGCGCGGTGGAGCAGGCCCACGTGCGGGTCGGCCCGGTGGATGACCTCGCCGTCCATCTCCAGCACCAGCCGCAGCACGCCGTGGGCCGCCGGGTGCTGGGGGCCGAAGTTCATGGTGAAATTCTGGATCTCGGGCATGGATCAGTCCTTGCCGAGATCGGGCTGGTAGCGGTTGTCGTCGCGGATGGCCTTCGGCACCAGCGTGCGCGGCTCGATGCTCAGCGGCTCGTAAACCACCCTGCCCTTCTTCGGGTCGTAACGCACCTCGGACTTGCCGATGAGCGGGAAATCCTTGCGGAACGGGTGGCCGATGAAGCCGTAGTCGGTGAGGAGGCGACGCAGGTCGGGATGCCCGACGAAAAGGATACCGAAGAGATCGAAGGCTTCGCGCTCGAACCAGTCGGCGGACGCCCAGATGCCGGTGACCGAGTCCACGATGGGCCGGTCGTTGTCTTCGCAGGCCACCTTCAGCCGCAGCCGGGCGTTGTTGGCGATCGACAGCAGGTGGTAGACCACGGCGAATCGCGACGGCGGCTGGTAGTCGGTTTCGGCCAGCGCTTCTCCGGCGCCAGGACCATCCGACGCCGGGTCGCCGCCGCCCGGGTCGCCCCGTTCGAGCACGCCGCGGCTGAAGCCGGTGGTGGTGGCCGATGCCGTGTCCCACTCCGCGCGCCCGTAACTCAGGTAGTCCACGCCGCAGACGTCCATGAGCATCTCGAACTGCAGGCCTTCGGTATCGCGAAGGATCCGGCAGCACTCCACCAGGTCCGATGGCGCTACGGCGTAGCCCAGTTCGCCCGCGGTGTTGTCCAGCCGCTCTGCGCGCTCGCCCAGATGCGCTTCAACGGCCGCGGCGATGGCCGCCAGTTTGTCGTCGAGTGTCATCGGGTCGGGCGCGTCCTGCCGTGGTCGTTCAAGTCGAATTGCTGATGGCGCGGTCAGCGGGCAATGGTATTGGTCTGGCGAATCTTTTGCTGCAACTGCAAGATGCCGTAAATCAGCGCCTCCGACGTGGGCGGACAGCCCGGCACGTAGACATCCACCGGAACGATCCGGTCGCAGCCCCGCACCACAGAGTACGAATAGTGGTAGTAGCCGCCGCCGTTGGCGCACGAGCCCATGGAGATGACCCAGCGCGGCTCCGGCATCTGGTCGTAGACCTTGCGCAGCGCGCCCGCCATCTTGTTGACCAGCGTGCCCGCGACGATCATCACGTCGGACTGCCTGGGGCTCGGCCTGAAGATCACGCCAAAGCGGTCAAGATCGTAGCGCGACGCGCCGGCGTGCATCATCTCGATGGCACAGCAGGCCAGTCCGAACGTCATCGGCCAGAGCGAACCGGTTCGCGCCCAGTTGATCAGGTTGTCGACTCCCGTGACCACAAACCCCTTTTCCATGACCTCGGGAAGGTCGAAAGGCATTTCCCGGTTCAATCCCATTCCAACGCCCCTTTACGCCATTCGTAAATGAAACCCACCACCAGGAGGGCAAGAAAGATTCCCATGGACACCAGTCCGAACAGCCCAACGGCATCAAGGGAAACCGCCCATGGGAACAGGAAGGCGATCTCGAGGTCGAAAATGATGAACAGGATCGCAACCAGGTAGTAACGCACGTCGAATCGCATGCGCGTGTCCTCGAAAGCTTCGAACCCGCATTCGTACGGCGACTGCTTTTCCGGGTCCTTCTGGCCGCGGCCCAGCGCCATGCCGAGCAACAGCAGGATGACGCCCAGTGCACCGGCAATGATCAGGAAAATGAGGATCGGAGCGTATTCAGCGAGCATGGCCTGGAGAATCCAATACCGACGGCGCGAATTGTACCAGCCAGCGGAATGGTTTTGGCGATTGACGGCCCGAATGACACGCCATTCAAGCAGGCCGCAGCACGTGAGCGGCCGGGGTGCGCCACTAACCGGGGCGTGTCCATTCAGCTTGATACGCTTGTGTCGTCTGTTGCGGTCCCGCAGCGCGGTAGAATGGGTGCCCTCTGCATGGAACCCGCACGTGCTCGCCCTGACAATAATCCGGCACTGCTGACATGAAGGCCCTTACCAAGGCGCGTCCTGAACCCGGGCTCTGGCTGGAGGACGTCGCGGAACCGGAACTTGGTATCAACGACGTTCTGGTGCGCATCGACCGTACCGGAATCTGCGGCACGGACCTGAATATCTTCAATTGGGACGCATGGGCCCGGGAGACGATCCCGGTGCCCATGGTGGTGGGCCATGAATTCGTTGGCGAAGTGGTTCAAACCGGCTCCAACGTAAGCGACTTCGAACCGGGCGCGATCGTCAGCGGCGAGGGCCATGTCGTCTGCGGCACCTGCCGCAATTGCCTTGCCGGGCGCCGGCACCTGTGCGCGGATACCCGGGGGGTCGGCGTCAACCGTCCGGGCGCGTTCGCCGAGTACCTGGTGCTGCCCATGAGCAACATCTGGCACCACGCGCCGGGAGTCGATCCGGATGTGGCGTCGATTTTCGACCCGTTCGGCAATGCCGTGCACACGGCGTTGTCCTTTCCCGTCCTGGGCGAGGACGTACTGATCACCGGCGCCGGACCCATCGGCGCCATGGCGGTGGCGATCGCGAAACACGCCGGCGCCCGTTACGTGGTGGCGACGGACGTGAATCCTTACCGCATGGAACTCGCCAGAAAGATGGGCGCCACCCTGGTGCTGGATGCGCGCACGGAACGGGTCGCCGATGCCCAGAAAAGGCTCGGGATGCAGGAGGGCTTCGACGTGGGCCTTGAGATGTCCGGCAACGACCGCGCCTTCGGGGAGATGCTGGACAACATGTGCCACGGCGGCAAGGTGGCCATGCTGGGGATCCCCAAGGAGAAAATCGCGATCGACTGGAACACGGTCGTGTTCAACATGCTGACGATCAAGGGCATCTACGGACGCGAGATGTACGAGACCTGGTACAAGATGACGGTGATGCTGCAAAGCGGGCTGGACATCAAGCCGGTCATCACCCATCGATTCCACTATTCGGAATTCCGCAAGGCTTTCGAGATCATGCAGTCGGGCGATTGCGGGAAAATCATCCTGCACTGGGATGGCTGACGTGGACGAGTCCACCAAACAGCAACTCAACGCGACGCTCGCAGCGATTCGGGATCAGGGCCTTCACAAGGGCGAACGCATTCTGACCACCCCGCAGCGAGCCCACATCGGTGTGGCAAGCGGCGGGAAAGTCATCAACCTGTGTGCGAACAATTACCTCGGTCTGGCGGAACATCCGGCGGTCATTCAAGCGGCGCACGATGGCCTGGACCGATGGGGCTACGGCCTCTCGTCGGTACGCTTCATCTGTGGAACGCAAGCTATCCACAAGGAGCTTGAAGCGCGCCTCTCGGAATTCCTGAGAATGGACGACACCATTCTCTACACCTCGTGTTTCGATGCGAATACGGGTCTGTTCGAAACGTTGCTCGGGCCGGAAGATGCCGTCATTTCCGATGAACTGAACCACGCCAGCATCATCGACGGCATCAGGCTCTGCAAGGCGCAGCGGCATCGTTACAGGAACAACGACATGGCGGAGCTTGAATCCAGGCTCCGGGACGCGTCCAGTGCGCGAACCCGACTGATCGCGACCGATGGCGTCTTTTCCATGGACGGCGCCGTCGCCAATCTTCCCGGCATCTGCGATCTGGCGGACAAGTACGGCGCACTGGTCATGGTGGACGACTCCCACGCCGTCGGCGTCATGGGAAAGACCGGACGGGGGACGCCCGAATTTCACGGCGTCACAGAGCGGATCGACATCGTCACCGGCACCCTGGGCAAGGCCCTGGGCGGCGCCAGCGGCGGCTACACCAGTGCGCGGCAGGAGATCGTGGAACTACTGCGGCAGCGATCCAGGCCGTACCTGTTCTCGAATTCGCTGGCGCCGGCGATCGTGGCGGCATCGATCAAGGCCATCGACCTGCTTTCTGCTGACACGGGGCTAAGCGATCGCCTGCAAGCCAACACCCGGTTTTTCCGCGAGGGCATCGCGGAGGCCGGCTTCAATGTCCTGCCGGGAGAGCACCCCATCGTGCCGATCATGCTCGGCGATGCCGCGCTCGCCAACCGTTTCGCTGATCGAATGCTCGAAAAAGGCGTCTATGTGGTCGGGTTTTCCTACCCGGTCGTGCCCAGGGGCAAGGCGCGCATCCGTACACAGATTTCCGCGGCACATTCGGTGCAGGATCTGGAAACCGCTGTTGAAAAGTTTGCCGAAACCAGGGCGGAGTTCGGCGCATAGCACAGTCCGGGTTTCCACGCTCGCCTGGAGCATCAGCGCATTGCTTACGAACGGTCGCGTGTTCGGACGCTGAGAATTCGGTCTTGCCTATCTGCTATCTCTGTCGTGTCTATCAGCGATCGCCGGAGACTGCCCGCCGGTCCCGCTCGCGCCGATACTCGGCAAGAAGTTGATCGATCAGTTCGGCCCGTTCCACGATCCGTCCGTCCCCGCCACCGATATCTGTGCCATCGGCCAGGCGTACGGAATCCCAACCGAGCATGTTGGCTCCCGAGCGCGCCGGATTGCCGACAATCGAGATTTCATCGCCGGGCTTCAACTGGTCCTCTGTCCAGCCGGCGCGCCGCAGGGCAACGGAAGCGTCCCCTTCGGCCATCCAGGTTTCGGATTGCCCGTCCTCCATGGGGACCTCAAGGTAGACACGAACGTGTGGATTGACGAACCGAAACTCCTGCACGGTTCCGGAAATTTCAACCGTCACATCCTGGCTGTAGTGGGCGGCGAAGTTGTGGTGGCTCCAGGCGGCAGGCGCTGTCAGAAGCACGACGGCTGCCAAGAGTGCGGGTGTTCGTATCATTGATCTCTCCAGTCAGCTATTTCCGGAACCAGCAAGTCAATTCGGATCGGTGCCGGCACCAGGGGCTTGCGCCGCAGGCATTCGCGGCTGCAGGTCCACTTTCGCGAATTCCTGCGGCGCAAGCCGCTAGAATTGTCCCGATATGGATTCGCAGGGCGCACGGTCCAGTTCCACGTCGGGCGTCAGCACCCTGGGGCGCCTGATCGTCAGCGGGGCGTTCAGCATCACCGGATCGTGCATCGTAAAGGTCATGTCGAGAGTCCGGCCGTCCGGCCCAAGCGTATAACGCTCCACGCCGCGGGCCTGGTCGCTGTTGTGAATCGCGAGTCCGTCGTCCATCAGGTTGGCGGTCACGCCCACGGTTTCGATGACCAGCGTCTCCCCCTCCCACCAGCCGATCGCGTGGCCGACAGTCGTCTTCGGCATGTCCTCGGGATGTCCGCGCCCGTCCATGTACACCGTTCGGTCCACGGACAGATCCTCGCCCCTGACCTCGATGCGGTCGTCATGCATTTCGAACTCGATGGGGTCGGAGTGAAGTATGGTGCGAAATGCGCCGAATCGCTCACACTGTATCGCGGGATCGTCGGCGAGATCGTAATTGGCTGCGGTTTCGCGGCCAAGGTCGCTCAGCCGGTCATGGACGACCTGCTGCGTATGTTCCTCAAACATTCGAATGAGGTCCTGGCCAGACAAGTGGTCGTTCTCCGGATCGTCGAGCAACTCCTGCAGGTAGTCGTAGGACTCCGCGGCGCATCGGCAGGAGAGAAGGCCGATCAAATCCCACGCGGGATTCTGTAGCGTGTCCAGGCTGTTGGGGCTCCAGACCCCGGTCAGGTCCACCGGCGGTGCCTCCTGGACATACGCCGACGCGCTGGCGAGCAACAACGCCAAGGCAATGGCCGATCTCATGATCCCCCCGGTTGGCAGCGCAATATCCGTCGATGTTATCCCAACGCCGCCACCTGGCCAAAAAAAACCGGCGACACCCACCCGGGCACCGCCGGCAGCGCTCCCACCGCCCTTGTTTTTTACCCGAACGGGCGCGCACAACACAATGCCAGAGAAGAGAACATTTATGCCGAATCGGCATTTCGTGAGACTTGAGGGCGCTCTATCACTGATCATTGGGCGCGTCTTGAGCGGCGGACACAGCCAGGCCGGAGGCCTGGCGCACTTGCGCGGTGAACGCGACAGGCTTTCGAGTGTCCAACGTTAAGCAGCATTTGATGCGCGAGCCCGGCTCCCCGCCGGCACATGGAAGGCAACCCGAGGGGCCGCCTCGCCAGCAAGGTAGAGAGCCATGTTCGACAAGCGCAGCGATATTATCCGGTTTCTGACCGTCGCCGATTCGGGCGGAATCGGTATGGCGGCCGATCGGCTCGAGATGACGCAGCCGGCGCTGACCCGCGTCATTGCGAGACTCGAACGCGAGTTCGACGGGAGACTTTTCGAGCGCCTGCCGAAGGGCGTGAGGCTCACCTCGCTTGGCGCCACGGCCGCCGAAGTCGGCCGGCGCATCCTGTCCGAAATCGAAGCCGCAGAAGAACAACTCGATGCAACGCAGTCCGGACGCACGGGCACGTTTCGAATCACCGCCGGCCCGGTGTGGACAAGCGCAGTACTTCCCGAAGTCATCGCCAAATTTCACAAGTCCTTCCCCCGCATCGAACTGAAGGTCGAAACCACCAGTCGCGCAGAGGGACTGCGCAGGCTGGCCAGGGGTTACAGCGACCTGCATTGCGGCGGCATGGACGACGGCGAACGGTTACCCGACTTCCTGCGGCGCGAGCATTGCGTCGACCTGACCGCGGGCATCGTCGCCCACCGGGATCACCCGTTGCTGTCCCGCAGCATCACGTTCGACGATCTTGCACAATGCCCGTGGATCGACTTCGACGCGCCCATCATGTCCCCGCTCGACCCCGTCAGGTGCTCGCTGGCGAACATCTTTGAACAGATGCATGAACGCACCAGTGCCCGCGTCAGGACCATCGTGCGCACGAGCAGCGCCAGCCTGTTCCTGATGGCCAACGGCCCGTACCTCTCCTGGCTTTCGCTGGCGTTTCTCGACCGCCTCAACGGGCTGACCCTGCGCCCCCTACCGGTCTCGTTCGGGCGATTCCACTACCGCTCGGGATTCGTGGTACGTCGCTCCGCCGAGGATCTTCCACCGTTCCGCAGCTTCGAGGCTATCCTGCGCCGCGCTATTCTTGATCGGCAAGCGTAAGTTCGGCGCCGATGGCCCGCCGTCAGCCTCCCGGAAGGGACGCCGCCAAGTTGTCGTCGTATGAATACCGGGGCTCCCAGACCCGTCTGGCAACGGCGTCCTCGACCGATTCGGCGCTCGTTCGGCCGACGCCGGTTTCCACCGCACAACGCCCCACCGCGACGGCGACGGCAAACGACACGGCGCGCAACCGGTCGATGGCCGGAAAGATCTGGCCCGCGGCCCGTTCCTCCGCCGTCAACTGCTCGGCGAGCGCGCGCGATGCCGCATCGATCATCCCGTCAGTGACCATCCTTGCCGCAACTGCACTCGCTCCCAGGCCGAGACCCGGGAAAATGAAGACATTGTTGCCCTGCCCTATCTTGTATCGCCTGCCACGATACTCGACATCGGGAAACGGGCTGCCCGTGGCCACCAGGCACCGGCCATCGGTCCATTCGAAGAGATCTTCGGGCGTCGCTTCGGAGTTCTCCGTTGGATTCGAGCAAGGGAATATGATGGGGCGCGGTGTGTGACGCGCCATCTCGCGGACCGTTTCCTCGGTGAAGGCGCCGCCGTGTCCCGAGGCGCCGATGAGGATCGTGGGCTTGAAGGCCGCGACCACATGCGCAAGATCCCGCCGCGTGCGTGCCTCCAGGCCGTGATGACGCGCCAGTTCCACCGGCCAGGCGAGTTCCCGTTTGTAGGCGTCGGTCTCCTCGCTCGCGACGATGAGCCCCCCGCGGTCGAGCACCGCCACGCGTCCCCGCTGGTCGCGCTCGGCAACGCCCCGCTCGCGCCACTGCGAGCGAATCTGCCGCACAATGCCCAGCCCTCCGGCCCCGGCGCCCAACACGACGATGCGCTGTGCTTCGATGTCCCCGCCGATACTCGTGAGCGCCATCTCGATCCCGGCCAGGACGACCGCACCCGTGCCCTGGATATCGTCATTGAATGACGGGATCCGGGTTCGGTACGTGTCCAGAATTCTCAACGAGTTGTCCTTTCTGAAATCCTCCCACTGAACGAGCGCGAGCGGGTGAACCCTTCGGACCGCCTCCACGAACTCCTCGATGAGCGCGTAGTAGCGATCCCCACGCAACCTGGGCCAGGGCCAGCCGAGGTACTGCTCATCGTCCAGCAAGGATTCGTTATCGGTGCCGAAATCGAGACTCACCGGCAAGGTCTCGCTCGGGTGAATGCCCGCACCGGCGATGTAGAGGTCGAGCTTGCCGTGAGATATGGCCATGCCGCCGGCACCCTGATCGCCGATGCCGAGTATCGCCTCGTTGTCCGTGACGACAAGCAGCCTCACTGGCCGGTCCGTCACGCAATTGCGCAATACCCTCTCCATGCGGCCCTGCATGTCCGGGGTGATCCAGAGGCCGCGGCCCTGTTGAAAGACGTGGCTGTAGGTCTGCGTCACCTGACCAACCGTCGGCGTGTAGACGATCGGCATGAGCTCTTCTATATTTTCGATCAATACCCGATAGAAGAGTGTTTCATCGCGATCGCGCAACGCGGCCAGGGCAATGTACTTGTCCAAGGCATTCGGATAGCGGCTAATCCGGGAGTAGGCCCGGGCCGCAAGCTGCTCCAGGGTCTTGCTCTGAAACGGCAACAACCCTTCCAGCGCCAGTTCCCTGCGCTCCAGGGGAGAGAACCCCGTGCCCTTGTTGAGGGTGGGTTCCCGAAGCAGCGCCCGGCCGCGAAGCGGGTTGCGTCGACGAGTATGCATATGCGCCCGCAGAGATCTGGCTCCAACGTTCAATCGTGGCACTATACGCATTCGGAGGGAGTTTTCAAGGTACAACAAACCAAAAAACCTTTTTTATTTCAATGGTTTTGAATCGGTTCCCGGAATTGAACGGAATTAATCTCCCGGTTCCGGCTTGAAGCCATCACCCGTCCTCCCCTGAACGGACCGGCCCGAGTTTCAGCAGTCCGAGCCCTGACACTGCAAGTCTGGTTGCATGATTCCGCACGCGGTGGCAACGTTGACGGACCGATTCGTTATCACTTGCGCATGAGGAGGAATCGACAATGCAAGGGAAGGGATTGATCGCGACTGCGCTGCTGACCCTGTCTTCAGCGAATCGGTAGAGGCCGAGGCGCGGCGAACTGCGGACGGGATTTTTCGCGTCTGGAGCACCGTCATGGGCGATCCCGCATCCTTTCCCATGTTTCGGGGAGGCTACCCGCTGACGGAAGAAGCCGAACGGGCCAGCGCAGGCTGGGAGCCCGCCGCCGAGCAACTGTTGACCTGCTGGGAAAAGGGAATGCCTCACTTGATGATCACGCCCATTCCAATCGAATTCGAACGTATGGGCGATGACATTCGGTTGCGATTCGAAGAAGACGACACCGAGCGAATCATCCACATGTCGGCCGGTGTTTCGCCTTCCGACGGATACAGTTTGCTCGGTTACTCCAGGGGCCGATGGGAAGGCAATACGCTGGTCGTTGATACGACGAATATCGATGCGCCGAGATTCGACGACGAGGGCGTTTCCCAGAGCAGGGAAATATCCCTGGTCGAACGTTTTACCGTGAGCGAGGACGAAAGCCGCCTGGACTACCGCGTGACCATTACCGACCCGGTCACCTTTACGCAACCCTTCGATCTGACGCGCTACTGGGTGTGGCGCCCGGAGATTGCGCTCGCATCATGGGATTGCGGCGAAGCCCAGGATCTTGCCTCTGCCTTGCCCTGACTGGGAACCTGATGGATAAACGTGCCCGGGGGAACCGTGTAGACTCGGGCCAGGGACAGAAACAACCGCGGCGATGAGGAGCGAGTCATGTGCGACGATCGAACATTCAAGGAATCCAGCGAGTATCTGAGCAGCCGAAGCGAGTTGACCCGGCGCGAGTTCGGCACGCTTTCGGCGGGGGCCGGGCTCGCAATGCTCCTGCCGCGGGCGGCCGACGCGCAGGCGGTCACCGAGCAGGACGTCGAGGTCACCACCCCCGATGGCGTCGCGGACTGTTTCTTCGTGCATCCTGCTTCCGGAACCCATCCCGGGGTCGTGATCTGGCCGGACATCCTGGGCCTGCGTCCGGCATTCCGGCAGATGGGCCGGCGGCTCGCCGAGTCAGGCTACTCGGTGCTCGTGGTCAATCCCTTCTACCGCTCGGCGCGCTCGCCGGTCGTACCCGAGGGCGCGAGCTTTCAGGACGAGTCCACCAGGAACACGGTCATACCGCTCGCGCGTGCACTCAACGCCGAGACCCACGTCACCGACGCGCGGGCCTTTGTCGATTTCCTCGACACCCAGGCCGCCGTCGATCCGGATCGGCAGATGGGCACCACCGGCTACTGCATGGGCGGTCCGATCACGATGCGCACCGCCTGGGCGCGCGCGGACCGCGTCGGCGCCGGCGCCTCTTTCCACGGCGGGGGGCTTGTGACCGACCAGCCGAACAGCCCCCATCTGCTCGTCGCGGAGATGGACGCACACTACCTGTTCGCCATCGCCGACAACGACGACATGGAGGATCCCGAAGCGAAGAACGTGTTGCGCGAGACGTTCGAGGCCGCCGGACTTCCCGCGGAGATCGAGGTTTACGAGGATGCGCTGCACGGCTGGTGCCCGCCGGATTCCGCGGTCTACAACGAGGCTCAGGCCGAACGGGCGTGGAGCCGACTGCTGGTGCTGTTCGAGACGGCGCTGGCCTGACGACAGCAAGAGCAAAACAGGATTCTCCGAGGCGTCCTCGGAAAACTCGGCGACTTGCGGTGCTGGGCGTCGGCGTGTGGCACTGGGCGCTTGCGCGTTGCGTTATGTGTCTGGGTGTCGTTGGGCGGTCAATCCCCGTCAACCCGGATCCGGACCGAACACAACTTCCACGAGTCCCCCACTGACCGGGAAGTGCACCCAGCATCCGGCGCAGTGGAGACCGGCTCCCTTGAGGGCGTCCGCGTAGGCGGCGAGCTGACCCGAGTATTGTTGCGCTTCGGCGGACCATTCCGAGCGCGGGCGCGGTGAGGATTTGTGGTCGATCACGATCCATCCGTGTTCGGTCTCCAGCACAAGGTCGATCCAGCCGCGGAGCACCTGACCGTTTTCCTGTACCAGTTCGACCGGATACTCGGCCAGCACGCGGCGTGGCGCGAATCGCGCGTGGACTTCGTCCATGAGACGGCGCGCGCAGTCCACCGCATCGCCAGCGGACAAAGCACCCTCGCCTGCTCCGTTGCGGATGAGTTCCGCAGCTCGATCGACTGCATCGTCGCGGTGGGGATTGACAAGTTCGGCCGCAATCGCCGCGTGCAGCGCGGTGCCGACCTTCGCCATGTCATCCGAGTGAACTGCAATTCGTGGCCCGATCTCGATCTTCTTGCCCACGGTGGCCCCCTCGATGGGATCGGCGTGCGAGGGGCTCAACCGCTCCCGGAGTCGTAGATCGCTCGGCGCGCGCTCGGCAAACCAGGCCGGCGCAAATGGTGTCGGCGTTGGCGTCCCGGATTCAGCGATCGTCAGGTCCTCCGCGGCCGAAGGGATGGGCTCGCCGTCGGGAAGCGGGTGCTCGGCGCCGGTGGGAAGAAGATGCCCGGAGTTGAAGTTACCAATCCACGCACCGGCGCGCGGACCGGATGGCGGCAATACGATGATGAGCGTGTCGCGGGCCCGGGTCATGCCCACGTACGCCAGGCGGCGTCCTTCCGCCTCCGCCCCGGCAGCGGCCCTCTCGCCCTCCTCCGACGACATGATGTCATCCAGGACGGGGACGCCTTTGGTGTTCCTGCCAAAGACGTTCGGGTAGAAGCGGATGGCCCTTCCGGCGAGCGGATTGTCCAGATTGAGTCCCTCCGAGGCCGACTCCACTCGAACGTCCCAGATTCGCGGCCGCCATGTGTAGTGAAAGTCCGTCGCCACCACCACCGGCCATTCCAGGCCCTTTGCGCGGTGGTAGGTCAGCACGTGCACGGCGTCGCCGCCGGTGACAACCGGCTGCAGGTCCAGGTCAGGGGACGTCGGATTATCCAGCCAGAACAGGAACCCGGTGAGCGTCGCCGCTTCGTGCTGAGATGCACAGTGATTCTCGTACTCCACGGAGAGGTGAAGAAACGCATCCAGGTTGCGCTGGCGCTGGGCAGCGGTGATGCCGTCCGGCCCCCAGGCCGTCACGATCGGGCGGACGCCGACGTAGTTGAGCACTCGCGCCACGATCTCCACCGGCGACTGCGTCATGGTCTGGCCGCGTAGGTGCGCGATGCGGGACACGATGGGATCGTCGGCCTCAGCCCAGTCCTGGTCCCGTTGTCCGGATGCAAGCCAGCGCAGCCGGTCCGCAAGCCAGTCTTCCGGCTCCTCGCAGGCCCCCAGGGCGCGAATCTCGGCCGTGGCGAGGGTGTCGGAGGGATCGTTCAGTCGACGCAGGCACGCCTGTGCAAGGCATACCTCGGGTGTTTCCAGAAGCCCGGCCAGGGTCATCTTCATGGGTACCCGGCGCTGGCGCAACGCTTTGGCGACGCGCTGGACTTGAACGTTGGTCGTCGCGAGCACCGCGATGTCGCCGTAAGTGACGGCCCGCGCCTCATCCGTCTCCGGGTCGCTCAGGAGATGCCCGGAGTTCACGAATTCCGAGATGGCGAGCGCCAGTGCGTCGGCCTGTGCGTCCAGTTTCCCCCTCGGAAGGTTCAAGCGCACCACCGCCGGCGAATCGTGAATCTCCTTGCGCTGGGGCGACAGCTCGACCCGGTCGCGTTCCATACCATCACGCTCGAAGGCTTCGCTGAATACTGCATTCAGGTAGCGCACGAGCGAAGGACGCGAGCGCCACGACTTGCGGAGCACGTCGAGTTGGCTGCCGCGGGCAACGAGCGCATCGAGCGTGCTGCCCACCAGCTCCGGATCACTTCCCCGGAACCCGAAAATGGCCTGCTTGACGTCTCCGACGAAGAACACCTCGCCGGCGAAGCGGGCAAATTTCATGAACAGCGCCAGTTGCATGGGGTTGGTGTCCTGGAACTCATCGACCAGCAACAACCGGACCTCCTCGGAAAGCCGCTCTGCCACGGCGGGCTCGTCGAGGGCGCGAAGCATGAGTTGTTCCATGTCGGGGTAGTCGACGAGGCCGCGGGCGGTCTTCAGTTCCTGAAACCGGTCGAGGGTTTCCCCCGCTATCGCAAAGACGCCCTCGATATACCCGCGGATGTCGTCGTGAAAGTCCGCGTGGCGGTCATAGCAGGCAGCCGCGGCCCGCACCGGGATGGCGGCATCCTCGCTGCGCTTGGTCGGGCTCGCCTTGCTAAGCGAGATCCACAGCGTCCATTTGCAGTCGTCGCGGCGAAGTTCTGCCGCGGCGCTGCGCAGTTTGGCGACGTATCCGCGGGTACCCTTGGTGGTGTCGGTTATCAGGTCGATACTGGCGATGGCATATTCAATGGCCGCAAGCAGCTTCTTCACCGTCTCGGCGCCGCAATCGGCTTGCGGAAAGTAGCCAAGCAACCGATCCGCGCTCTCGCGCCCCATCCCGGACAGATCGGCCGGGTCGATATCGTTGCTTCTCGCCTCCTGGGCGATGCTGCGCACATGATCCTGCCAGCCCGTGCCGCGGCGATCGTCCACGAGCGCCAGGCGCTGGGCGCGGAGGTTCATCGCGCGCACCCGGTCGGCACTCAATACTTCGTCCAGCGCCTGGTTGAACAGGCGCGCGCCGTCCTCGGCGCCGGCGACGTTGACCTCCGGCGACAGCCCGAGTTCGAACGCAAACCGACCGAGCAGGCGGGCGCAGACGCTGTGCACGGTGCCGATGAGCGACTGCGCCATCTGCGCCGACAACAGGGGCCGCCCGCCGCGGATCAATCGCGTGCGCACCCGGTCTTGAAGCTCGGCGGCCGCCTTGACCGTGAACGTGGTGCCGATCACGGCCGCGGGCGTCACCCTGCCCTCGCATAGGGCCTGTTCAAGCTCCTGGGTCAGGCGGTACGTCTTGCCGCTGCCGGCTCCGGCGCTGATGAAGCGCACATGTTCGAGATCGCGCCGACCGCCGCTCATGCTGTGATCTCCCACCGGTCGCGCAAGCGGATCCGACCGTTCCGGTTAAGCACCTCGCCGATGCCGCTCATCGGGTACTCTCCCACCCCGTGAGGCGCAGGTAATCGTCATAGGGATCGCTTCCCGAAACCGGGGTAAGCCCCCCATCCGGAGACTTCGACTGCTCGTCCGGTTCGGTAAGGTCCGTGACCACCTCGATCCGCCCCTGTTGCAGTTGCTCCCAACGCCAGTCGCACGTGACCCGGAGGCGCTCCCAGAGATCCGCCGTACCGCTGCCGTCATCGGATGGATGCACGATGGCATCGGGAAAACTTGCCCGGTTGGCTGCGAGCAGATTGCCGGTCGCCAGGATGAAGAATGCGCCCGATGGCCATGCGTCACTCTTGTCCTGGCTCTTCAGCAGATAGGCGTAGGTGGCAAGCTGCAGGGCGCGGTTGTCCTCCAGCAAGCCACCGCGATAGGACTCGCCGGCCCACTTGACGTCGAGAACGGCACGCTGCCCGTTGCCGCGGGTCAGCATCAGGTCGATGTTGCCGGTCAGGCGGCGCCCCTCAAATGACGCCTTTCCCCGGACCTCGGCCGTTGCCTCCACCATCCCGGCCGACCGGAGGTGAGCAATGAGTCGGACCAGCGCCCGCTCAAGCGTCGCGGCGACTCGCTGATGATCCACTCCGCGCCCGTGCCCCAGCAACACGGCGCCTTCGCGTTCGATAATGCCGGGCAGTTCGGAACGTACCCAGGCGAACACGGCATCGTCCGGCAGGGTCGGCCAGTCCGTCCGCGTCCGAAAGAACTCCTCGAACAGACGGTGACCGAGGTTCCCGAACAGGCGGGTACCGTCCATCACCGCGGCGGCGCGGCCGGCGCGCAACCGTGCGGCGTACTGCAACACCCATTCGTGCGGGTAGTCGCAGAGCTTCGCGAGGCTGGAATAGGATTCGACCTCACGCGGGGCGACGGGGAATTCCGGCGGCAGCGACCACCATCGTCGGGGTGCGCGCAAGTGCCTGAGCGGAAGTTCTCGAGTGCGGACTCCGAGGGGTTCAAGGGTTTGGCCGCCCTCAAGCAACACCGGCTCGATTTCTACTGTCGCCATCCCTTCGAACAGGCTCTCGATGCGTGTCCACAGCGGATGCGTGCCGCGTTCGTCGTGGTGCACGACCAGGACCAGTCGCTCGCTCGCATTGCACAGGGGCCTCAGCCATTCCCGACTGCGCCGGCGAACGATGTCGTCGATTTCCGGCAGATGCACGCCGGATGCGCGCAGGGCGTCGAGTTCCCGCCGCGACCAGGGATAGGAGATGGCAGTGGACTCGCGCGCGAGGTTCCACCAGACCACGGTCGGCCACGGACCCGTCACCGCGGCCGGTGCGGTAGTCGCCCGCGCGTGGCCGGCTTCCTCGTAGGTTGAAGGGTCCGGCGCACCGGTCGTTACCTCGTCGATGCGCCGCTGAAGCTCGAGTCGTGGGATGCGCTGGGCCCCGGACTCCCGAAGCTCTGTCAGTTCCGTCAGAAGCGCTTCCGCCTGAGAACGCGCAGCCGCGAACATGGCAATCTCGGACTCGCTCTCCACGGTGTTGGATTGCTTGCGCGCCCAGTCCGACACACGCCCTGTACGCGAAAGGAGTGTTTTGACGGGTGCTCCGCCATCGGGGTCATATCGCTCCGCCTCCAGCCAGAAAGCAATGTCGGTCCGAACCCGCGCGACCTCCTCCTCCCCGTCTTCGAAACGTTCCCGCTGGATTTGAGCGATCCTCTCAATGGAACGGACCCACGCCGGCCCTCCCATGCCGGGAGACGCGGCCACGGCGTCGGCCAGACGCCACCGTACCCACCTCGGGAGAAGACCGCTGGGATGCAACAGGAATTGCAGCATCCGGTGCGGGTCCACCGGCTTCCACAGCAACGCCAGAGCGAGCTTCAGTACCTGGGTGGCCGACCGAAAACGCGTGTAGTGCCGGAAGCCGCTCCTGGGCAATCCCGCGCGTTCGAGCGCATTGTCCAGCACGATTCCATCAACCTCGGCGACCAGGAGAGTCCTGTCGATCTCTCCTGTTTCCAGAAGGAATTCGGTGATCGCGTCCGCGGAGAGGTCCTTCGAGGCGGACTTCACCACGACGAGCGAGCCGTCGCCCTGAAGGGATTCGCGTTCCGCTGCGCTGTCATCGTCGCGGTCGGCCATGGACAGAAGGCGTCTCTGCACGCGCGCCAGGTCCGATGCGTGGGGAGCGGCGGCCGTGAGTTCGAGCCCGGGCGCAGGGATCCACGGCAAGGCACGGAGCACCTGCCGCCAGACATGCGGGAGGTCTTCAATGGGTGTGTGAAGTTCGACTTGTTCGATCTGCGTCCGGCGCTCGGCGAGCGCCTCCGCTACCCGCTGCAGGCGCTGGCCGTCGGTGGGTGGCACGCGATTTCGGGCGATGGCTTCAACGGCGGCCATGTCGGCGAGGCGCGCGGGCGCATCGGTCGGGAATGTGCCGTCCCAACCGGCCTCGTACCACTGTTCCCGCCAATCCAGGAGCGTGCGCGCGACGTTGACCGGGTCGATTTCGAGTGACCGTTGGAAGAACCGGTCGGGGCTGGAAGCTTCCCGCAAGCACTGGAGGTAGCTGAAGGGCGCCTCGCTTGGATGGGTGTCGGGAGTCGGAAGCCCGAGTTGCGTTTCCAGGACCTGGAGCAGCCCTCTTGGGCCGAGGGTAATCTCGCCCGCTGCGTTTCGCGGCGTGGCTGGATTCAGGCCGTCAAGGTGGAGTCCGAAGACTATTCGCATGAGTACTCGTCAGAATCGGAGCAAGCCGCCGCAATGACGGACCGGTGGGCGAGTATATAACCGGTGGACGAGTATGCGGGCGGGAGAGCCATTGTGATCGCCTACGATGTCGGCAGTAATATACCGGCTCGCACTCCATGAAAGTGAATCATGAACAGACCAATCACTCCCTTTCTCTGGTTCGACGGCATCGCAGAAGAAGCCGTCAATTTCTATTGCTCGGTGTTCCCCGACTCGGAAATCACACGCGTCACCTACAAGCCCGATGAACCCGGGGCCGGATCTGTGCTGACCATCGAATTCAAGCTGCGCGGGGAGGAATTTATCGCTCTCAATGGGGGACCACAATTTCAGTTTTCCGAGGCGCTTTCCCTGATGGTGGCCTGCGAAACCCAGGAGGAGATCGACTACTACTGGGACAAGCTGGTGGAGGACGGTACACCGATGGCCTGCGGATGGCTGAAAGACCGCTACGGTCTCGCATGGCAGATCACACCGGCCGAATTCCTCGACATGATCGACAGCGAAGACATGGAACACAATTCCCGCGTCATGGCGGCGATGAACACCATGATCAAATTCGACCTGAAAGCGCTGCGGACCGCCAACCGAGGGGAGTGACTATTCGGCCTGAGTCCGGCCACGGCCTTGAACACCTGATCGGCGCCGCGCTCGCCGGGCATCGCTGTGAGCCGCCCGTGAGACTATAGACAACAAAAACGCCCGAGTGGAACACGACCGTGCCCTGTTGCGAGTGATGACCTCGCTCATGAACGACGACACGCAGCAATTCAAACTATTAATGGACGACGCGGGATTCAAGCGCTGGTTGACGGAGACGATGTTTCACCTGACGCATAACGACGCCAACGCGCCGTAACGCGGCGCCATTGCATGACGACGAAACTATGAAGGATGTATTGACAGGCTGGGAGACTACACGGCTGTCGAAGCATTTCATCCTACTGGATTTTTTGGCCGATCATGCGGTGTACAGGTCCGGCAAACCCTTGGAATTTAACGATATTTGGAACAGCAAGCACGAAGGACTGGCAAAGGGGCTTTGCATCGACCTGCTGGAGCCCCTGATGAAGGATCAACGTGTTGGACCGATTTCCGTCGCGGACGCGTTTTGGCCAGCAGTCTTCAATCGTGGTCACGCCTCGGCTTTCAGCCCAAAACACCGCTGGACCGGAGGCGAGGCAACCGTGGACATCGCACTCTACAGGCTGGTCGATAAGGGGATTACATACATAAAACTGAAAAAGAAAATGGAGAGCATTGAGGCCATCGACAAATGCCTCGACCGAGTCATATGCTACGAAAACACGGAATTCCTGTGTGTCACTTTCAAACTTGTCGGCGCCAAGAAATGCGGAGAGCCCGGTGCAGGGAAAAAACAGAATCTACGGGCCCACCATGTGAGGGTCGGGCGCTACTTCAACCTGCTCGATTTCTGCCGCAACGGGCGCGCCGTCGAAGAAGGCATCGATCTGGTGCCCAAGAACGCCGAGAACGACGATGGGCGCACCTATTGCCCCATTCCCGAGGAAACTGCCGCCCGCTCCTTTGCCGCCGCGCTGGATCCTCTGGTGGAAGACTTCGGCCGGATTTCAGTCGTACGCGGGATGGAGACCCCCGGCTTTGCCGCTGACGAAAATGCTGAGTTGCATCGCTGGGACCGAGACGGCCCGTGGCGACTGGTCTTCGTGTTGCCGCAAGGAGTAGACCCTCAGAAAGCCCGTGCGCTTCTGTCAAGCTCTCCGCATGTCCGCGATGTCGCAGCAACCCGCCACGCCTCAGAGTCTTTTTCCCTGGCCCTCATTGTGGGCCAAAAGGACTATGGCGAACACTGCGGCCTGCGTCCCGATTACCCTCGCAGTGAGGATCGCTCTAAGTCTTAGGCGCGATACACCACATGAACGACTGCACGTCAATCATGTCTCGAGGTCTCAACTGGGTTAGCTGATTCCGCAAGTGGTCTGAGAAACGCAATACCCGCTGATAAGTTCCCCAGTTCACCTGGGGTCGGTAGGAAATCTCAAACCTGCATACCGCTGCTGCATTCTGGGTGACCGTCGGCTTTACAAACATGAACTCATTCGGAAATAAAACAAATGGGAAATAGGTTGCTGTTGTCCATCGAGCAGCATCAATGTCACCGAGTAGGCCAGCAAACTTATCAAACCGAGACGAAAACTTGCCGGAGCCGTATAACAGAGCAATCAGGCCGCGAGCAAACCGCTCCTGAGCTACCGGATCGCGTAGACCATCCTTCAGCGCCATTTTTTCGTTGGGAAATATCAGGTTCGTAGCATTACTGACCCTCAGTGCCCGAGCCACAATCTCTTCGTACGCTTGGTCTTCGCACAACGCGGTGACGTTGTTGCGGTCCAAAAGTTCAAGTGCCAAATTGTGGGCTTTTTCCTTGTAGTCCCTTTCCTCCTCAAGAAAACGCGCCCCATGGAATCCGTCGGGAAACTGTTCCAGAAAATACTGAATGGAATCCGGCAGAGAACGGTACTTAATACCAGGTTTTTCCCTAAAATGCAGATTGTCGAGAACGGGATCTGCAGCATCTTCAGGCCCCACAAGAATGAGAGCCACATGCCTGTTGGAGATCACCTTTTCTCCAGCGCCCACAAAGAATATGCGGGTTGTACAACCACTGCTGTCTTGGAGCACTTGTCCGAGGCCCCACTCGTGCATGGTGGGATGGCGAACGCGTTGGCCTTTCGTGTGATTCATGAACCTCTCTCTATTTCCGAATTGACCTAGGAGCCTGCGCCGTAGGACGATTTTCGTCCGGGCGAATGATCCGGGACCGTGGGAATTTCATCGTGCCGACGGCCGTGCCGGATTTTGGAATGGAAAAGCGCCTGGCGGCGCCCCAGGG